>SWCE01000597.1_pt1 | contig 86875 bp, 74 predicted proteins | sample 4690061 | NCBI WGS metagenome assembly SWCE01 (sample SAMN10267279, study PRJNA491770) | bioreactor metagenome | isolation source: DHS bioreactor inoculated with subseafloor sediment | place: Japan: off Shimokita Peninsula | collected 2012-10 | reverse complement strand
GGCGAACGCAGTGAGACCCGGGGCCTACTCGTTTGCAGAGCCGTTGTTTTCGTGATCAAGGCTGCGACAAGAGGCCTTGCGAGTAGGCCCCGGCTCGAAGCCGGGGTGATGGTTGTGCATAGGGCAAGGGTGGCGCCAGAGACCCGTCAATCGACGTAGCGTTCGACGACGCTGCGCAGGCTCAGGCCCTGGATAATGACGGTGAAGAGAACCACCGCGTAGGTCGCGGTGAGGAGGACGGATTTCTCCGCGACCTCGGGCAGCGACAGGGCAAGGGCGATGGAAATGCCGCCACGCAGCCCGCCCCAGGTCAGCACCGGGATCGTGCCGCGTGTGAACACGTGGTTTGAGCTCAACAGCAGCACCGGAACCGCCACGGCAAAGAAGCGCGCGCCGAGCGCGATCGGCACCGCGAGCGCGACCAGCCAGCCGAAGGACGGGTCGAGGCGCAGGATCAGCACTTCCAGACCGATGAGCAGGAACAGCACCGAGTTCAGGATTTCGTCGACCAGCGTCCAGAAGGCGAAGATGTAGCGCTCCGTCCGCTCGCTCATGGCATCGTTCGGGCCGCGGTGGCCGAGCAGGACGCCGGCCACGACGACGGCGATCGGGCCGCTCATGTGCAGCTTGCCGGCCAGCGCATAGGTACCGGCGACCACCGCCAACGAGATCAGCACCTCGATGGTGTAGTCGTCGATGGCGCGCATCGCCCGATAGGCGAGATAGCCGGCGGCCAGGCCGAGCACGGCGCCGCCGAGGGCCTCGACGAAGAACAGCTCGCCGATATGGATCAGGTCGATGCCGTCGCCGGAAGCGCCGACCGCGGCCGCAAGCAGGACGGTGAAGATCACCACGCCGACGCCGTCGTTGAAGAGCGACTCGCCGGTCATTTCCGCCTCGAGCGTGGCGGGCACGCGGACCGTCTTCAGCGTGGAGAGCACCGCCACCGGGTCGGTCGGGCTGATCAGCGCGCCGAACACCAGCGCCCAGGCAAAGGGAACCGGAACGCCGAGCAGCTCGGCCGCCAGCCAGAAACCGGTGCCGACGATCCCGGTGGAAATCAGGACGCCGACCGTTGCCATGGTGCCGACGGTCCAGGCCCGGTCCCTCAACTGCTCGAAATCCACATGGAGCGCGCCGGCGAACAGGAGAAAGGCCAGCATGCCGTCGAGCACGGTGTTCTGGAAGTCGACCTGCCGGATGATGTTCGTGAGATCCTCATGAACGAGGATGTCAGGGAAGGCGAATTCGATCCCGATCAGCACCAGCGAGGCCGCAAGCCCGATGACGAGCAGGCCGATGGTGTGCGGCAGATGGACGAAGCGGTGATTGATCCAGGCGAAGACGGCGGTCAGCACCAGGAGCATGGAAATCAGATCGTAGACGGACAGCATAATGAACCGGAGCCAGGAAAAGGAGCGCCGCGCGGGCCAACCGATTAAAGCACCGCCCGGCCCAGACGCGCAACGAGAATGCCGGAACCGACCGGCAGAACGACGCTGTCCATGCCGTCCGTGGCGCGGACCGCATCCGCGAAGTCGAGATGTTGTTCCCGGCCGTCGCGCAGCATGTTGTCGGCCACCAGAATGGCGCCCGGCGCAAGGTCGGGTTTGAGCAACTCGTAACTGGGCAGATAAAGATCCTTCCAGTGGTCGATCAGGACGAAATCCCAGGGGCCCGACAGATCGCGCTGGATCTCCAGCGCATCGCCGACCAGAAACGCGACCGCATCGGCCAGACCCGCCTTTTCCGACATCTGCCGGGCGAAAGCGGATTTCTCCTCATACTTCTCGATCGTCGTCACCCGGCCGCCGGCGGTCTTCGCGGCGGAAGCGAGCCAGAGCGTGGAATAGCCGAACGAGGTGCCCAGTTCCAGGATCCGCGGCGCTTCGAGGCTGCGCGCGAGAACCGCGAGCAACCGGCCGGTCTCCGGGCCGACCGGCATGAACCGCTCGCGACCGTCGTTGAACGGCGCCCCCTCCAGGGTCCGTGTGCGATCCTCGATCAGACGGTGATACGCGTCGAGAACGGCGGTAAAGCGGGCGTCGTCGGTCATGGCTACCTTATTGGAACATGGCTTGCGGGATCATCAGGGCAATGGACGGGAAGGCGACGATCGTCAGCAGGCAGGCCGCCATGGCGAACCAGAACGGCAACACGCCCTTGAAGATCGTACCCATGGGCACGTCTCCGGCCACACTCTTCACCACGAACACGTTCAGACCCACCGGCGGCGTGATCATGCCCATTTCGATGACGATGACGGCGACCACCCCGAACCAGATCGGATCGAAGCCCAACGCGGTGACGATCGGGAAGAAGATCGGGATCGTGACCACCAGCATGGCGAGCCCGTCCATGAACATGCCGAGCACCAGATAGGCGATGACGATCATAAGCAGGACGCCGTAGGGGCCGAGGCCCGCGGAGGTCATCGCCTCGCCGAGCGTTGCCGGCAGATGGGTCAGGGCCAGGAACGGGTTGAGGATGCTGGCACCGATCACGATCAGATAGAGCATCGCGGTGGTGCGCACAGTATCGACCACGGCCTTGACCAGGTCGTTGCCCTTCAGTTTGCCGGTAAAGAGCGCCATCAGGATCACCAGCCCGGCGCCGACGCCGGCGGCCTCCACCGGTGTGAACACGCCGAGATAAATGCCGCCGATGGAGACGACGATCACGATCAGCAGCGGCGCGGCGCGCAACAGGGCGGTGAACCGCCTGGCCAAGGGCACGGCCTCGCCGGGGCGTCCGGCCTCCGGATCGACCAGGGTGATCAGCCCGACGGTGATCATGAAGAACGCGGTCAGAAGAATGCCCGGCAGGATACCGGCCATGAACAGCTGGCCGATGCTTTCCTCCGTCAGGATCGCGTAGAGCACGAAGCCGGTCGACGGCGGAATGAGAAAGCCGAGCGTGCCGCCGGCCGCAATCGACCCGGTCGAGAGCGCGTCGGAATAGCCGAAGCGCTTCATTTCCGGCAGGGCGACCTTGCCGATGGTCACAGCGGTTGCCACCGACGAGCCGCTGACGGCGGCAAACGCGGCGCAGCCGATGATCGAGGCCGACGCAAGCCCGCCGCGCAGCCAGCCGACCCAGGCGAAGGCGGCCTCGTAAAGGCGGCTGCTGAAGCCGGCGACGGACGCGATGTTGCCCATCAGGATGAACAGCGGCACCACGGTCAGCGAATAGTTCGAGGTGGCCGAGAACGTCTCGGTAACGAGCAGCGCGTTGGCGGAGCGGTCGCCATTGAGGATGAGGGTTCCGAAATAGCCGACGGCGAGCATCGCCATGCCCACGGGCATGCGCAGGATCATCAGGATGAACATTGCGCCCAGGCCGCTGAGGCCGATCATGAAGTCACTCACCGCGACTTGCTCCTGCACGAAGGATGTCTATGAGTTGAAGAAGAAGCACCAGGGCATAAAGGGCCGCGCCCGCGACGAGCAGCCCGTAGAACGGCCACAGCGGGATCTCCAGCATGTTGGTGGCATCGCCGAATTCGGCGGCGTCCGCGAGTTTCGTCCAGGACCGCTGGGCCAGCATCACCAGGATATAGATCGCGATGCCGCGGGACAGGATGTCGCCGAGAAGGCGGCCGTAGCGGCCGATCTTGTCGTCGAACACGTCCACGCGAATGTGGATCTCGTCGCGCGCTGCCGCCGGCATCGCCAGCATCACCAGCACGACGGAGGCGAGCTGGATGACTTCGTTGCCGCCCAGGATCGGAGCCTCGAACACATAGCGCATGATCACGCCGGCAAAGGTCGCGATCAGGAGCAGGCCCAGGGCCAGCGACGATAGCAGGGTCAGCAGACGAACGGCCCATTCGACGACTGTCGAACGGGCCAGTTCCGGTTTTGCGGTCCGCACGGTCGGGTTACTCGCCCTTCAGCGCCGCGACATAGGCCGATGCCTCAAGGCCGTCGGCATCCGCATCGGCAATGACCTTGGCGACGACCGGGGCAGAGGCCTCGTTGAACCTGGCGGCTTCCGCGTCGGACAGGACGATGACTTCCTTGCCCTCGGCGGCCTTGAACTTCGCAAGGGCCTTGTCGGCAATGGCGAGCCAGGCCTTGTTGCCGTTCAGGGCAGCCGTCTTGCCGGCCTCCAGCACGACCTTCTGCTGGTCATCGCTCAGGTCGTTGAAGCTGTCGCGGTTCATGATCAGGAAGAAGCTGGAGATCGTCGTGTCCATGCCCATGGTGATGTACTTGGTCACTTCGGCCAGTTTGAACGCGCCAAGCGTGGTCGCGTCGATCATGGCGCCGTCGAGCACGCCGGTCTGCATGGCGTTGTAGATTTCCGGAGCCGGCATGGAAACCGGCGTCGCGCCCCAGGCTTCGACCACGAGGCCGGCGTTGCGCGACGGCACGCGGATCTTCAGGCCTTTCAGGTCTTCAAGCGAACGGATCGGCTTTTCCGCGGTGAACAACAGGTTCGGCGCGTTGTTCCACAGGGCCAGCAGGGCCACCCGGCGATACTCCTTGGCGAGCATGTCGGAATTGGCCTGGACCTTCGCCGTGCCGGTTTCCGCGTCGATGACGCCCGGAAGCTCGGTCAACAGGGTCTTGGGGAAGTTCGACGCGGTGTAACCCGGCAGGCCGAAGGCGATGTCGGTCACGCCGTCGACGGCGCGGTTATACTGCTCCTTGGGGCCCGGGCCCAGTTCGCCGCCCATGAACACGGTGACGCTCACGTCGCCGTTGGTGCCTGCCTTGATGGCCTCGTCCATGGGCTTGTAGACCTGTTCGACGACGAAGTGGCTCGGCGGCTGAAAGTCCGCAAGCTTCAGTTCGGCTGCGGACGCGGCGGACGCCGAAAAGACGAGCGCGGCCGCGAGAGCGGAACGGAGTGTCCGGGTTTTCATCGCATTTCCTCCTTGGAGTGGATTGTATCGATTGTCGGGTTATCAGGGGTCCGGCCGCGCGCCGTGTCACAGGCCGCCCGGTTACGGGGCAGGGCTGCCCGGGGCAAACTGGAGACGGCTGTCGGTGGGTTTCCCATTCGGACCCTTGTTTCCAATTCTGATCTGGCTCCTGATAGCGACCGGCCGGGAGGGGCAGAAATTGATTGTCCGTCCCGTCTATTCAAAAAGCGTAGAGCCGGCGGCAGTGTCCCGTTGGGGGAATTTCCCGCGCGGATTGAACAGGTTGGCGAGAGAGGCGGACGCCTGACAGGCGCCGGTGCCACCGTCGATGCGGACTATAACCTATCCTCCCGTTCGCAACCAGATCCCGGAGGAGCGCCCCAGTTCGAGCGTTCACAATCCTGGCCGAATCCGGCCTGGCGGATGCATGCGGTCCTCCTCCGCCCCTTACGCTTTTGCAGAGCTTCCGTCGTCAGGCAACATGCGGTTCCGATACGCAGCGTTCACTATTTTGGACAATGGGGGGCGGTGGAGCGAAATTCGCGCTTGACCCTGACACTAGCGTCAACCGGCCAGGATCGGCTCGGCGCGCAGGACGCGTCCGTATCAAGCAGGGAAAAGCCGAGATGAGTGAACAGACGAACTGGCAGGGCAAGGTCGCCATCGTGACGGGCGGAAGCGCCGGCATCGGGGAAGCCACCGCACTGGCGCTGACGGAGCGGGGCGCGAACGTGGTCATTACCGGACGGGACGGGGCGAAGCTTGCCCGTGTTGTCGACAGGAGTGTTGCGGCCAGGAGCGCGGCAATCGAACCCGTGCAGGCCGACAGTGCCGACCCGGCCGGCGGCAGGCGCATGGTCGAGGCGGCGATGGACCGGTGGGGCCGGCTGGACCTGGTCGTCAACAACGCCGGTGCAGGCAAGCCGCTGCCGATCGACGCCTACAATGCGGAGACACTCGCGGAAATCTGCGCGGTGAACATCATCGCCCCGTCGCTTCTGATGAAGGAGGCGCAGGCCGCCTTGCGGGAAACGAAGGGCGCGGTCGTCAACATCGGAACGGCCGTCTCCCAAAACGCAGCACCCGGCCTGGCCCACTATGCGGCCACCAAGGCGACCCTGGAGCATCTGACGCGCTCCTGGGCCATCGAGCTTGCGGGCGACGGCATACGGGTGAACGCGGTCTCTCCCGGCCCCGTCAAGAGCGGTGCCCTGACGGGCATGATGGGGCTTCCTCCCGAGGTCGCCCAATCCATAGAGGAGACCGAGGCGGCACAGGTCCCGCTGGGGCGACGCGGGGTGACCGCCGATCTCGTGCCGTGGATCCTGAGGCTGGGCAGCTCCGCCAATGAATGGCTCACCGCGCAGGTGATCACCATTGACGGCGGCTGGTCGCTGCGGAGTTAGTGCCAGCTTCCTTGAAAACGGGGATTGACCCTTACATTAGTGTCAAGGTTCTAAACATGCGTCTGGAACCCCGTGGAAAGGAGCCGGAATGCAGATCAGGGAAGCCGCCGAACGGCTTGGCATCACGGAGCGCATGCTGCGCCACTACGAAAAGGCGGGCCTCATGGAAGCCCGCCGCTCGGACAACGGCTATCGCAGCTACACCGACGCCGACCTGCGCCGCGCGGGCCGGATCCGCGATCTCATCGCCACCGGGTTTTCAACGCGCGAAGTCCTCGCCATGGCGCCCTGCCTCTCCGACGAGGGCGCGGGCCCGTGCGAGGACGGCATTCCGCAACTGTTGCACAAGCTGGAACAGATCGACCGGCTCAGAGCCGACCTCGATGGGAAACGGGATGCTGTCCTCGATCGGCTCGCGGTGCTCCGGGAGGCGCTGGCGAGTGAGCCCCGCGCGGAGGCTCTCGCTGTAAAAACGAAATCGGCGCCTTCGTCAGCCTCGGAGCGGTCGTCGGTGGTCTCCACCTAGAGGCGGGGTAGGGGCTTGTTTTTTATCGGTCTAGGCGCTGGACTCTTCTAGATTGGTGTCGGCTCGGATTGGGACACGGGATATCTCTTTCGTCAGCATCCGCCTAGCGTCCCCATTTGTGACAATCAAAGCTTCACGGTTTGATCCCGAAACAGGCGTTGGCTACGGTGACGAATGGGCCTTATCCATGAACCAGAATGGGTGCCCTTTTATCTCATAAAGATCGGAGAGTTATCTTATATAAGTGCTAGCTTTCTATGTCTGGGAGGGCGACATTGGCGTTGATTGACTTCTGTATCGTCAGACTTAAGATACTTGATAATTATAAGCTGCAACCATTAGGTGAGAAGGTGCACGAAACGTGAGCTCCTATCTGCAAATTGCAGAAGAGGTGTTGCGCATAGCGCGTCGTCCAATGTCTGCGCGAGCGATTCTGAAACTAGCATATACGCTGGAAATTGCTCCTCATCACTTACACGGCAAAACTCAGCACAAAACGCTTCAAGCAAGGCTGAGCGAAGACATCTTACAACGGCGCGAGCATAGCCTTTTCTTTAGAACAAAACCTGGGCAGTTCTTTCTTCGAGAGTTTCTTACGGACCCATCTATTCCTGCCGAATTTCGCCAGCCAATAGTAGCGAGGCGCCGCACTCGTGATCTTTTCATGGGCCCCGCCTTGTCCGTTAAATACGACCACGTCAAATACCTACTTCACAAGGGAGAGTTTGCAGGCGCAAACCTGATTGAAAACATAGCTCGTTCTGGTTCGTATCGTTATATCGACCCAAAACATCCGGACGACGATGATGTGTTGCTTTGGGCGGTGTCCGCTTTGACGCGGCCTGGGCAGATTTTATCTTACCGTGTAGGTAGATACCGCGATGATCGCGATCATTTCGCTCAAAAAAGGTCAATAGCGTTCGCTACACTTGTATCTGAAACAAATCATACGCTATTCGATGCAGAAAGCTTAGGTGTTCCAGATAGTGCATTTTTCGCGGCGGCTGTTGATTTGGACATTCCGCTTCCGGAGGCCTTTTCTACTGAAGCGTCTTTTGATCATTTTATTCGATTTATTTCCTGGCAGCCAAAAATTGAGAATAAGCGCAATATTTTTGCTTTTGTTGAAGTTCAGGCGCCTGATTGGTTTGAGCCCACGGCTGCAAAGCTGTCTTTGAATGATTTGTGTTGGCTAGACGTGAGTTGCGCTCCCAACAATTGGGACGATTTTGATCCTTGGTCGCAGACCATACTGTCATACTATTTTCCGAAAGCAGAGATGCATGCCTGAGCGTCGTCGAAGGACGTTGCATCCCTTTCAAGCGAGCTATTTGAAGTCGGAAATTGAAAGTGGTTCGCTCGTTAGAAGCAAACATGCGCTTCAACAACTTTGTAAGTGGTTTCGAAGCGGTGTTGTTTTGCAACAAGAAGATCGAATTAGCATGGAGATAGCCGTTCTGGGTGTCCTCAGTTCTGCTCTCTCAGACGAAAAAGTTAGGCGTTGGGCTTTGGCTGCGCTGGCTTACGTGGGTCGAAAGGAAGTTAGCAAAAATGCGGTTCTGCGTGCGCTGACCGACTACCCAGACGAACCCCAAGTACTAGCTGCCGCTATTGCAACTTTGTTTAAGTTCGACAGTGTTGACGCGCAAAAGCTCGTTGCTCATCAAGGTGTTTGTACAGAGGAAATGATTGTACTGTCGGCATTGCAAACTGTTGATCCAAGTGAGATAGATTTCTCGAAGCTAAAAATAAATGTCGAGAATGCTGAACCGGTTCTATTGAAGCTCGCGTTGTTGCTAGTCGGTCTGGATCGTTCGCCAGAAAATATATTTCACCCTAAGCATACAAATGCTGAGTTTGTAAGAGCTCTTGGTAGTCATCAAGAACCTATTGTTTCACAATACTCAGTTTGGGCAGCGTCGGAGAGCCCCAGACTTGGAGTGAGTGATATTGGTATTGATTTGAGAGACTTGGATGCTTGTCCTCCAAACGTTCGCTCTTATGTGTATAGACTTTACGCAGAAGATGATTGCGCTTCTGCAAAACGTCACGAAATTTTGGTTCAAGGTAGCAAAGATACAGACGAAGAGGCCCGGCTTGGTTTGGCTATCGGCCTAAAAGAGAATTACTATGACGGGCTGGAAGCAATAACTGTAGATTGGTTTCATGAAGAAGATAATCAAGTAGTAGGTGGCTATATTCTTGATCACATAGTTGCCCAGTCAACAAGAGTAGCGACCTACGAGAAAATATCAATTGAACATTATGAATTTGCAGCTAATGATGGTAAAAAACGCATTCGCATGGAAGCTGCGGCAGCTGGCACAAAAACCTATGCGAAGTTTAAACAAATATCCTTTGAACAAGAAGCTGGTTTTTTGGGTTTTGGGAGAGGAAACGTGACCAACAACAATACGTTTGTGAACAATGGCACGGTCCAGGGAGCCGTTTCTCAGTCGGGCAAGGCTGTCAACGAGGGCGATATGCAAGTATCGTTGACGCCGGCGCAGAAACAGGAGGCTTCGAAGCTCCTTGAAGGTGTCGCCACAGACATCGAAGAAATTCCGCTTTCAGATGAAACGAAAAACGATCTGCGTGCTGCCGTCTCAACTGCTAGGTCTCAAATAGACAAAGTAACTTTGGGTGGAGTCGTAGGTGCGCTTGAAAAGGCCGAAAAGGGTCTCAAGGCGGTTAGCGGTATGACCGGCCACGCTGGGAAAATCGGCGCATGGATAATTGCGCTGGCGGGCCTGCTCTAGGTCGTTTTTTTCAGAAACGTCATATCGACAAGAGCGAAATCACGTTCTTCCCCTTTGTCAGAGTCAATTGCTTTCATGAACCATTGCTCTATAGGGTGCCATTCGGTTTTGCCGTACCAAATTTCGATTGGCAAAACCGTTCTCAAGGATGTTTCCCCACGCCAGTTCTTGTATTTGAACTGAAGCTCTTTCACAGTTTCATCTACCGTGTTCACCTTCAACGCGTTTAGCATAACAAGAACTCACTATCAGTATCGAACCGTCCTGGCTCACCCAAGCTGAACTGTAGCCATCAGTGATCTTGACTGCGCTACAGTGGCAAAATTTTGGTCGAACTAGCTTACCAAACCGTGAAAGCCAATTATGCATGAAGGCCCGAAAAACTCAGTCTCACAATGCGCTTTCTGCAAATCTGAAAATAGCTGTTTCATTCCATAGCCCTTGCTATGCTGCCCGTCCAAGGCATTTTGCACCGTCCATCCATTGACGGTGATGCGAAGTGCCGCGTTACCACATTCCTGGCAATGTGCATCGCCGAAGTTGCTTACGGAATTGCCCTATTAACGTACGTTCCAGCACTCAGCTGGAGTAGAACCTAGAGTGAAGGCATTTCTAACAAACGGGTATTGTCCGTTGTTGTCGCTCTGACAGCCAATAGTCGTCCGTCAACTCTCGTCCCCATTCCGGTCATTCGTGGGAGTGGCGGTGTATAATCTCCAGCCCTTGGATACCAAAACCACCCCCGCTCTACGCCTCACCCCTCAAAAACGGCGCCAACGCCGCTGCCAGCGCACCCGGATTGCTCAGCTGCGGCGCGTGGCCGGTATTCAGCGTCTTGACGATGGCGCAGGGAACAAGCTCCCACATGCGGCGTTGGGCCAGCAGCACGACCGAGCGGTCGTCGGTGGCTTCCATGGAGAGGTGGGGCAGGGTGCAGAAGCGGGCAGGGGGCAGTTCGGACAGGATGGGGCGGGGGCCTTCGGCCAGGGGGTGAGTTTTTTCGACGCCGCTATGGCGACGCCCGCGGACAATCTTTGAAGAAGATCGCCGCGGCCTCTTCCGGCGGGACGGTGCTCGACAGGCCGTCGTCCGAATAGAGGATGCGGTCGCTGATGCCTTTGGAAAAGCCGGGCCGGACTTCTAGCGACTTTTGCAGCTCGTCGAAAGTCATGCCGGACGGCAGCGCCTTGCGGCCTTGAGTTCAGTCAGCCACCGGGGTCGGACCTTCGATCTGCCGTTCCTCTTTCCCGTTCAGCCCGGCGTCATCTCCGAGGTATTTGGCCTGCGCACCCTCGATCCTAAGGAAATCCGGCCAGCTCTTCGTTTTTTCGGCTGCAGCGGCCGTGTCGGCCACAACAGCTACGGAAAGCCCGATCGAACCCGTAAGCATACGCTGGTGGTTCGCTTCCAACGCCTTCGACTTGGCTTCTTGCGAGGGCGCGATCTATCTCGAAACGAACGTCGTCGGTATCGCCCGGAGAAGCAAGGACCTCTTCGAGCCCGAAAACAGTGTGCGGGTCAGTCGACCTGTTCGATTTCGGTCGGCCGCCAGGACTTGTCGAAGAAACCCGGCAGCGGGCTGTAGAGACGCAGGATCGTGAACCACCCCTTGTCCGGATCTGACTGAATCCAGTTGCCGCGCTCCACGCCTTCCGGCTGCTCGGGGCCGAAATAGACTGTCGTGCTGCCGTCCTCGTTCGCAACGGCAGCGGGGCTCGGGAAGGACTGACTGCCGGCACGCGGGTATTTTTGCGGTGTCTGCAGCATCGAGCGTGTCTGGTTGTCGTAGAGTGTGAACGACCAGAAGGCCGCCGCCGGAATACCTTTCGGCAGCGTCACCTTGTATGTCTTCGAGCCATCGTAAGGATTGCCGTCTGCATCGACGAAGGCCATCAGATACTGCGACCCGACTTCCGGAATGCGCATGATCATGCCAGGGCTGTCGAGGGTGTAGGCGTAGTAGAAGGCCGTACGGCTGTCGAGGGTCCGGGCGCCGGTCGGCGGAAACGGCTTGAAGATGCCGTCCTCGAATTTGGGCGGCGGCGTTTCAAAAAAGGCTCCGCCTTCGAACAGCATGTTCCCCCAGCTTGACCCTTCGTAGTAGGCCCAGCCCGGATGCTTCTTGGCAAACTGCCATTGCAGCGCCCGCCCGAAAGCCTGTCCGGTCTGTGCGGCATCCGAAAGGATTTGCTTCATCCGGTCGTCAGGGTCGAAGGCCTTGCCGTGAACGATGCCGATCGCGGCGAGCTGTCCGGCAAGTTCGACGTCATAACTCGTAGCCGGTTCATTCTGGACGTTTTCGTTGAGCAGTTCGAAGAAACCGTAGTCGCTTGGAGGGATGGTGTTGAACGAAAGCCCGCTTCCCTCGATGAATTTCATCTCCGGAATCTCGGGCTCACCTGCAAGACGAACCTTGCCCTCCAGCGCTTCGGCAATAGAGGTGCCGAAGCTGCCGGGTTTATAGGCGTAGATCTTGAGGTTCTGTTTGACGTTGTCGACGGCGGGCTTCGGATCGTCACCGTTTGCGATGAAAGCCCTCAGCGCATAGAGAACCGTGTTGGTTTTCGCATGAGCAACGAAATAACCTCCTTCCGGAACCGGGCCGTCATAGTCAGGTCCCACGATAAGATATTTACCACCAAGGCCCCGGTCCGGGCCCGGCTTGCCGATATCGATCACCCACTGGAACCACATGTCGTTGAGCGTGCCGAGACCATCGGTCGGCTGGTCGATCACCACCGGACCTTCGGATAGATCGATATAGGCCATGTAGTAGACCGTGTCGGCGTTCGCGGTCAGGAACAGTGACGTGGAGTCCATAAGATCGGAGAAAATGATGACGTCGCCGCTGCCTGCACCAACGCTTTCCATGCCCTTCTTGATCGCAAGTGCAGAAGCGCCGCGGAAACTGTTGTTGTAGGCATTGATCGCACGTGTGAAATCAATCGTGTCGAAAACGGTTTGCGCCGTCTTGTCGGTCGGCGCGCCCTTGTTGAATTCCAGCGTTCCTATGCGCGTATCGACGGTTTGGGGCGCGGACATTGCCTTGAGGACGTCGGCAGAAACATCCGCAAATGCGACTCCACTCGATCCGAAAGCGGATGCGGTCAGCAGTGATACCGCAACGCCGATCTTCCGATAGTGAGTTAATGATTGCATTCTATCCTCCACTCGAAAACCAACTGTCTGTGATGGAAGCCCCGGGCAAATTTGCCTTCACGGCCATGTAAGCAAGAAAGTATGTCGTACGCGACGGGACAGCCTCGTCATTTCACGACAGGCGTCCGTATTATCTTCAATAACGACGTCAATGCTGGCCCTGACAGGTTTTCCGGTATTCGGTCGGTGTTACGCCAGTCCATTGCCGGAAGGACCTCGAAAAATTCGAGGCGTCCTGAAACCCGAGTTCAAGTGCAATATCGAAAATTCTAAGGTCGGAATCCTGCATCAGCCGCAGCGTTTTCTCGAACCGGATCTGCGACAGGAGTTCAGAATAGTCTTGTCCGAGCGCGCGCAGTCTTCGTTGCAGTGTGCGCGGGTGCACCCCCAGGGCCTGGGCCACATGTTCCAGCCCGGATTGCCCTTCAGGCATCAGTGTCATGATAACCTGCCGCAACGATCCCAGAAAATCATTGCCGGGTGTCGCGGTATCAAAAGCATCCTTGTCGCTGACAGCGCCGCGGCAATCTTCATGCCGGTGCACAGGAAGACTGAGCAAGGCAGCAGGAAAGGAAAACCCGCTGTATCTGGATTGTCGAAATTCCGGCTCGCAGAATTCCTCCCTCAGTATCGAGATGTCGTTGAGGTCTGGTGTAAGGACAATGCTCGGTTGCCAGTTCCGGCCGGCTGCAAGCCGGATCATGTCGCGCATCAGTGTAAGTGCACAGTGCCGTGCGTAGCGGCTGCCGGGCTTTGTTTCGTGAACGTAGGTGTGGAGGAAAAAGGCCATGTCCTTGGTCTTGCGCATCCACCAGACACGCTCTGCCGAACTGTAGAGCGAGAATGTTGATTGAACCTTGTTCAATGCGTCGTTCAAGGTCAGAGAACGGTAGAGGCTTCGGCCGAAAGCCCCGAGCTCCACGACGCGAAAGTTCTTGCCGACCAGGATGCCGAAATCTTCACGTCCGAGTTTATGAGCGCCCTTTTCAAGGAAGCTGTGCGCGAGATGAACGGGGACCAGCGCCTCTCCGTCCCGGTGCACGATCGCCGGCACCAGATCCCGCTCGATACCGCTATCAATGGACACACCCGCCGTGTCGAGAAATTCGACAAACGGCAGATAGGCACTCCCTCGAACCTGCGGCACCGGAGTCATGCGAACAACCTTCGCGTATTCAACAATTTTGCGAAATTACGATACGTAAGTAACAATGACAATGCGAAACGGACGAGAGCCGTGGTTTCACTTTGTCTTGCACTTTCATATTCTTGCATTCAGATCCTTGAACCAATGAAGTCTGACTTCCGGAAGGATCGAAAGCCAAAATGCATGGGACGGCAATCTGCATCACAAATCGGCTCCGAGTCAGTTCCCATCAGTCACCGTCGAGCAGGAACGACAATCAGCCCCCGTCTTCAGCGTCCTGACGATGGCGCCGGGGACGAGGTCCTGCATGCGGCATTGGGCCGGCAGGACGACGGAGCGGTCGTGGGTCGCCTTCACATAGCGATGGGGCAGGCGTATTTGGAAAGCGTATTCCATAGGCCAGGAAGCTCGGCTCTTTCGGATTGCTGCCGACTAAGAGCTGACTTGGGAAACGCCCTCATCAGTGTCCGTTTTGCGCCCTCAGTTCGGACGTTCGCTTGAGGCCCTGGATTGTGTTCAAAAAGCTGGCTTTGAACTTATGCGGCAGCAGGAGTGAGAAGCGCGGATGGTTGATGTCAGGTGCCTTCTGTCCGCCTCAGCTTTTCTTTAAAGTTCCATTTTCAACCCTGCCGGAGGCCCCGAAGGTGTAACCAACTCCGTAGACAGACTTTATGGGCTGCTCTGACGTCGTTCTGCCGTGGATCTTGCGTCGCAGCCTGCTGACAACCGCATCGAGATGCCGATTGTCGAATTGGGTCTGCCGTCTTGAGAGAACCCGGGAGAGCTCGTCTCGCGTGCAGGTTTCACCGGTACGTTCGATCAGCGTGCTGACAAAGACGTTTTCCGTTGCCGTCAGCGGGACCACCGCCCCATCGGGCGCCAACAGCTTCCATGCGGTCGCGTCCAGATGCCATTGCGGCTGGGATCCCGCCTGCGTTTCAGGTGTCAGTCGCCGTAACAGGCTTTGCACCGCCGCGCAGATTTCCCGCAAACTGGTGTGTTTGACGAGATAGATGTCAGCGCCGCTGTCAAAGCCCTGGACGCGGCTTTCCGGATCGCCATGGGCCGTTAGCATGATGATGCCGCAGTTGAGTCTGGCACGAATGTCTTGCGCCAGTTCGAAGCCGTTACCGTCGGGGAGCGAAATGTCCAGAATGATGACGTCGGGCAGTTCGGAAGCGTCCAGTCTGGCGCGCATGTCCGCCTTGGTTCCGACACCCACGGCATCGAAGCCGTTCAAACCCATATAGTCGACGAGATCCGCGCGCAGGGCGTCTTCGTCTTCGACGATCAGAATACGGCTCATTCGGCCTCCACCGTCATGCGTTCCTTCGTTTGCTTGGGCATTGGCCCGGCTCTCGGAAGATGAAGCCGGGCAAGCGTACCGCCGTGTTCCCGTCGGTGCAGCTCGAGGCCACCGTCATGATAGTCGAGCAACTGTCGGCAGGTGTGAAGGCCGAGGCCGCTGCCACCGGTGCCGCTGGTGTTGGACGCACGATAGAAGCGGAAGCCGATCTGGCCGATTTCCTCTTCGGGAATGCCGATCCCGCGATCCGCGACCTCGATAACCAAACGGTCGTCCCTTACGGAAAAGTCGACTTCAACGGGGGCCGTCACACCGGAATATTTCAGAGCGTTGTCGATCAGGTTGACGATGACGGTCTTGAGCATCTCGACATCCGCCTGGAAACCGGGAAGTCGAACGACGCCGGTGAATGTCAGTCGTTTGCCGAGCGCGGCATGCTCGAAATGCTGCTGGATGTCGCTCACCAGCGCCGGTATGTCGACCGTTTCGATCTTCAGCAAACCTTCTTCCTGGCGCTCGCTCGACAGAAACCGGTCGATCAGCATGGTCATGCGGGACACGGCTTCGTCAATGCCGCGAATCCGCCTGGAGACGGGTTCCTCGGGATTGGGCAGCATCACGGACAGCATGTCGCTGGCATAACGGATTGCCGCCAGCGGTGTGCGGAACTCGTGACTGACCATGCGCATCAACTGGCGCTGTTCCTTGCGGGCGGTCTTTTCACCCTCCAGGCTGGTCGAAAGTTCCTGTTCCAGCCGCCGCCTGATCGAGATTTCCCGGGCCAGCGCGGAATTGCGGTCGCGAAGGTCCATGGACAAGCGCATGCCAACCATGAACACAAGGCAGATGAAGAAGCCGGTGATGAATACGTGGCCCTGGAAGAAGTACCAGGCGTTAATGTCACTGAGTACCCGCCTGTTGGCAAAGGTCGCAGGATGCCAATGGACCAGTGTGCTTTGAAGCAGGCTTGCGCCGACATATTCGGCAAGCAGGGCAATGGTGATCCAGCGCAGAAAGCGCGGTTGGCTCCGGTCCACGGCAAGTGTGCGGATCATGAGCCCCATCATGACGGTGGTGAAGGCAGTCGAGGCGTGAATGCGAACTGCAAGATTTTCCGGAACGAAGGTGACCGCGGCAGTCCAGGAAACGAACTGGGCAATGAGACATGTTATGCCGATCCACAAATACCGCTTCTGGCCGAGAAAGCGCGCAAGCCCGTCCGCCCACAGCACAAGGCCGAACTTGATGACCATGTTGTCCGTGACGATGCGTAGGAGGGACGGGTCGGGCCCGCGCTGCAGATAGAGAAACAGTCCCACGGCGATGGCTACGAACCCGGCGGCTATGACCTTGAGTTCATATATTTGCCGGCAGAAAATCCAGACGAGCATCCAGGCGGTTGCCATGAAGGCCGTTGTGGTAAATTCCAGCAGCAACATCGTCTTGAGGTCGATCATGGGTCTTTGATGGCCGAACGCCGCACCCGGTTCAAGTCACAGATTGGTGCCGCGGATAAGAGCTGCCTTCTTTGTGAGCAAGTGTCACCGAAAGGCGGCAACTCTCGTCAGAATCTGTCAGAATTGATTAGTATTGATAGGTAGAATCCGGGACTTGCCTATCTGTAATTACACCAATGTTTGCCGTCGTGGGCACAGGACGACGCGGCAATGGGAGTAATGCAGGACATGGCAAAGGCAATCCGGAACCACCGCACGCGGCATGCTGCGGGCAAGAACGCCTGTCTTTCTATCCGCCGGGAGCGCGCGTCTCTGGTGGCTTTCCTCCTGCTGACTACGGCGCTTGTCCCCACGGACGTCCTTGCCGGCGATGATCTTCCGTCCGGGGGGCGGTTCACCCATGGCAACGGCACGATCATCCTCAACGGAACCCGTATGGACATCCGCCAGGCGGCGGAAACAGGCATCATCACCTGGGACGGGTTTTCCGTCGGGGCGGACAAGCGGGTGCATTTCGACAATGGCAACGGCGCCACGCTCAACCGGGTGACCGGCAATGTGCCCAGCACCATCGATGGCAGCCTGACGGCTTCCGGCAGTGTGTTCCTGATCAATCCGGCAGGCGTCACGGTGGGCAGCGGCGGGCTGGTTTCGACCGGAGGCTCCTTCGTCGCCTCGACACAGGATGTTTCCAACGCCGATTTCCTGAATGGCGGCGGCATGACCTTTTCCGGTTCCAGCACCGCCGAGGTCCGCAATGCCGGCACGATCCGCTCCGCCCAGGGAGATATCGCGCTGATCGCGCGGCGGGTGGCAAACACGGGCCGCCTTGAGGCGCCGAACGGCACCGCCGGACTTGCTGCCGGCTATGAGGTTCTGATGAAGGAAACGGCCGATGCCGACGGCCTGCTTTCGGTCTCTATTGGCGGCGCGGATACCGAAGCCGTCAATTCCGGCACGATCGAGGCGGCCAACGCGGAAATCCGTGCCAATGGCGGCAATGTTTATGCGCTGGCGGGCAACACGGAAGGCGTCGTCAAGGCTACCGGCGTCAGCACCACCGGCGGCCGGATTTTCCTGACGGCCGGCAACGCGGGCAAGGTACGCGTCACAGGCAGGGCCAAGGCACGAAAGCTGGCGGAAAACGTACCGGTCCCCGGAGCCAAACCGGCAAGCGAGGGGGGGGACATCACCGTCACGGGTGGTGAGATCACCATTGCCGGAACGCTCGACGCCTCGGCCGAAAGCAATGGCCTCAAGGGCGGTGAGATCATGATCTTTGCCGAGGACACGGCGAGGGTTTCCGGTTCGCTGAGTGCGCGGGGCGGGACAGGCGGCGAAGGCGGCTTCATAGAGACCTCCGCGAAGACCAACGTCGATTTCACGGGAGTAACGGTCGACACCTCCGCCGCAGGCGGCACCACCGGACTGTGGCTGATCGATCCGGAGGATATCATCGTCGATGCAGCGGGGGCCGCGACCATCGCCGGCAATCTCGGCAGTTCCAACGTCACGTTGCAGACCACCTCGACGACGGCAAGCGGCCCGATTGCCGGAACGGCCGGCGGCGACGGTGACATCACGATCAATTCGGCGATCAGCTGGTCGAGCACAAACACGCTGACGTTGAACGCTTACAACGACATCACGATCAACGCGGCCATCGACGGCCAGAACGGTGGGCTGACGCTGCTGGCTTACGGCAACAGCGGTGCGGACAATGTCGGCACGATCTCCACGGGGGCGGGCGGCGCCGTGGATGTCGACAGTTTTACGCTGACCAGAGGTGTCTGGGACCAGGTCGGCGCTGGCCTGCCATCGTTTGCCGCGAACAACATGAACATTGGCGGTTACCGTACCTTCATCCGTGCGCTGGGTGGCGACGGCACCTACCTCAACCCATACCAGCTCTTCGATATCTATGGCCTGCAAGGGATCGCGTTGCAGGACCAGCGCGTCAGCACCGGTTCCTTCGATTACAGCCTCTATTATGAACTCGCCAACGATATCGATGCGTCAGCCACATCGTCCTGGAATGGTGGAGCGGGCTTTGACCCTGTCAACTTTAATGGAAGCCTGGACGGCAAGGGGCATACGATTGACCGGCTCTACATCAACCGGCCCGCAGAAGACAATGTCGCACTCATAAGCTACTGGCAAGACAACTATTTCACCTCGGGGCGAGACCTGGAGATCAAGGACCTCACACTCACCAACGCGTCTGTCACCGGAAACAGCCAGACGGCGATCCTGGTTGGCGATACCGGCGGAGGGAACTACCACGGCCACAACATCTCGAATGTCACTGTCAGCGGCACCGTTGAAGCGGGTTCCTGGGGTGGCGGCGTCGTGGCCCGGTATTTTGGCAACATCAACCAATCGATCATGACCAACGTGCATGCCGATGTTGTCCTCACGACGAACTCTGGAGGCAGTGCTTCTGGCGGTCTGGTCGCGATCATGAATGAAGGCCTGACGATCTCGAATTCCAGTTCGACGGGAACAATCAACGGGGGGTGGGGCGGCGGCCTTGTCGGGACCGCCGACGACGACAGCAACAGGATCGAAAATTCCTATTCGACGGCGACCGTCATCGCGTCGGGCAGCTTCCGGCTGGGCGGGGGACTGGTTGGGGAGGCAGAAGACCTCACGATCTCGAACTCCTATTTCGCCGGGCAAGTGCTCGGCACGAACGGGGCGTCCGCGGGCGGTCTTGTCGGCGACGCCAACCGGAACACAGTCATTGAAAACTCCTTTGTCACTGGTCTCGTGGAGGCCGAAGGGTATGCGGGGGCACTTGTCGCTGAAGTCGGTGCCAGCAGCGTTTCGATCACCGATTCGGCATGGAACACGGACACCACCGGACAGAGCGACGCGATCGGTTTCACGCCCTCCTTCTATACCCCGACCGTGACCAACACGGGCGGTCAGACCACTTCGGCCATGCAGAATACGCTCACCCTGGGCAGCTTCACTCTGGACAGTTCGACGTGGGGCACCGGCAGCGGTCTCTATCCCTATTTCAACTGGGAGTATTCCTCCACGCCCGAGGCCATTTCGGGCACCGTCTACAGCGACGCCGGCACGACCGCCCAGTCCGGTGCCACTGTCAGTGCCTTGTCCGGCGGCAACCTGATCGGCAGCGCGGCAAGCGGAGCGAACGGCTATTATTACATCCTGACCTCATCCGGATCGCTCGATGCCGCCGGTGTCCTGTCCTATTTGGACGGCGAAAGCACCAAGGCGGCAGTCTTTAAGGACACGGTGTCCGCGGCCGGGGTTTCCGGCGCCGATATCTGGGGCAATGCCTTCAACGTGAATACCGGCAGCGCGGCGATGACGGACGTGGTCACCGACCTGGACACGACCATCGGGTCGATCAGCGACACCGATCTCAATTTTCTACTCAACACGTCCTCGGTCGTGCGAACCGACCAGAACGGCAACAGCCTCGATTTCAATTTGAATGCGACATCCAACTTCAACCTCGACAGCAATCTATATGCCGGCGACAACCTGACTGTTGCTACGAATGGCATATTTTCGGTCGGCAGGAGCAATACCATTCTGTGGGCCATCGACGGCGACCTGAAGGTGAACGGCGATGTCGCCTGGACGAACAGCAACCAGTTGAGCCTCTACGCCGACACCAGCAACACTTCCATCACGATCAACGGTTCGGTCACCGCCGCGAACGGCAAGCTGCGCGTGGACCGGACGGGCAGTGCCACAAATGTCTCATCGACGGCGACAGGTGACATTTCCGTAGACGAATTTCAGTCCGACACCAGCTGGAGCCAGATCGGCAGCACTCTGCCGGACTTCTACGCCCGGGACTTTTCCATCGAGAACGGGCAGTTCCTGCGCGCGCGCGGCGGCGACGGTTCGGTGGCAAACCCGTATCGGATCTTCGATGTCTACAGTCTTCAGGGCATACAATCGGGTGCCGGGACCACGCCGGTAAACTATATCCTGACCCAGGATATCGATGCCTCAGGCACAGCAGCCTGGAACGGCGGTTCCGGCTTTGCATCGACAAGCCTTCGCGGCAATTTCGACGGTGGAGGCCATACGATCGACGGTCTGACCTCGACAGGCAACCTCAATTCGATCGGGCTGTTTGGCATCGTTAGAGCGGATGGCCAGGATATCTCCATACATGACCTCAAGCTGACAAACGTGAATATCGCGGGCGGCATCGGTGTCGGCGGTCTCATCGGCGCGGCCACGTCCGGTACGATCTCGGTGTCGGATGTCTCCGTGGGAGGCAGCGTGACCGGAAGTGGCAATGTCGGCGGTGCCGTCGGTGTGATTTCGTCGGCCTACACGATTGCCGACGTTCGCTCGTCGGCTGACGTGAGCGCCGCGGCCTATGGCGCCGGTGGCCTTATCGGCAACAGCGATTCTTCCGGAACAGGATCGGTTATCCGCTCGTCCGCTTCCGGAAATGTCAGCGGCCGGTACGATGCCGGCGGACTGATCGGCAGGGCCACATATGTCGACGTCTCCAGATCCCATGCAAGCGGCAATGTCACGATTCTGGCGGACAATACAGGCGGCGGCACAACACCCTATGGCGGCGGCGGACTGATCGGGTCAATTTCCGGCGGTTCCATCGACCTCTCCTATGCGACGGGGACGGTCCAAAGCTCCGATAGTACCGCACAGCGTCTGGGTGGCCTGGTCGGCTATTCCCTGGCCCCGATCACCCGCTCCTTTGCCACCGGCGACGTGATCCATTCCGGCAGTGTTGCCGGTGGACTCGTCGGCGTGACTTTCGGCAGCATCACCGACAGCTATGCGACAGGCGACGTTTCAGGCACGGACAAGATCGGGGGGCTTGTCGGCTGGATGCTGAACGGATCTTCCGTGAACCGCAGCTATGCGACCGGGTCGGTCAACGCGAGTGTGAATGGCGGCGGACTGGTCGGGACAATGGTCACGGGGACAATCACGCTTTCCGACAGCGTCTGGGATACGCAAACCACCGGTCAAAGCTCTGCCATAGGCAATCAGCTTGGTGGCGCGGTCAGCAACGTCTCGGGCGTCGACAGCGCTGCCATGATGCGTCTGGACACATTTGTCGCCGCAGGTTTCGGCATCGACGATCAGGGCGGGACTTCGAACACCTGGAGGATCTACGAGGGACAAACGGCGCCGCTTCTGCGTGGTTTCCTCACAGCGGTTACCGTAACCGCGGACGACAAGACCAAGACCTATGACGGCTCGGTTTATTCGGGTGGATTCACCTATTCCCTGTCCGACAGCGGCGTCGCTCTTCTGGGGGCTTTCGGAGGGGGCGATGCCGCCTCCGCGACGGCCGTCGGCAGCTATGCGATCGGCAGTGAATTCTATTCCGACCAGTTCGGCTACGACATCGTCGACGCGCCGGGCACGTTGACGATCACGGAAGTCGCTCCCGACAGTCCGGATCCGTTGCCCCAGGTTTTGGAGCGCAACCGGCTGGCAGGCCCCGATGCGCTCGAACTGGATCCCGAGGTATCCGATGTCTGCGAACCCGGCGTCATCGGCGGCAAGGACAGCGTGCATCCCTGCAACAGCCGCTTTGGTACCTGGTTGAGCGCGGTGGCCGAATAGACATGATCCTGCTTCGCAATCTCCGGAGTGCCGTCCTGCTGGCAAGTGTCCTGCTCGTACCGGTCGGCGCCGCCGCCCAGCAGGCTCTGGAACGAAACCCGCCTGAGCCGGCGCCCGGAGAGCCGGTTTCGCTTGAGGTGGAAGATCAGGATTATGGCAAGGCCGACACCACGCCACTTGGTGTCGATGTCGCCGGCATTTACCTGATCGGGCAGGATGACGAGGTGGTCGCACGGGCAGCCGAGGGGATCGGCGGGCCCGCACAGGCTCTTGCGCCGGACGCCTTGCGCACGGCGTTGTCGCCCTATATCGGCAGGCCTCTGTCACTGGCCCTTGCCGGCGAGATCCAGGCGACGATCGCACGGGTCTACCGCGACGCGGGCTTTCCGTTTGTTTCGGTGACGCTGCCACCGCAGGAAATCACCGGCGGGGTCCTGCAGGTCAGGGTCATCGAGTTCCGCTCCGGCAATGTCGATGTCCGGGGCGTGTCGTCTGAGGAGGCCGAGCGGATCCGGGCTCGGCTCAGGATCAGCCCGGGCGCGCGTATCGATGCGCGCGCGCTGGAGGAGGATCTCGACTGGATCAACCGTTCGCCATACCGGCGTTCCGACGGCGTGTTCCGTCCGGGCGAAGAAGCCGCGCTCAGCAATCTGCAGATCACCGTTGACAGGGGCAAACCCTGGCAGGTCTTTGCCGGCTGGTCCAATTCCGGATCGCAGGACACGGGGCGAAACCGCTACTTTCTCGGCGGCAATGTTCGGCTGCCATTGCCCGGCGGGCCATGGATTTCCTATCAGGCAACCGCGAGTGACGATATCTGGAGCGATCCGGCCGCCCTCATTCCGCGCCAGGGAGATTATCCCTCCTATATCTCCCATGCCGGCCGCATCACTATCCCGACCTTCGCCCGGCAAAGCCTGGAAATTGCTCCGGCTCTTGTGGCAACACGCCAGACGCCCAATCGCTTCTTCGCTTTCGAGAACACGACCTACGAACTGCCGATTATCTACCGTTCCGCCGTGTCCAATCTGCTGCCGGGGCAATATTGGGGCGATCTCTATGGCGGGCTTGAATTCAAGAGGCTGGAACGGGTCACTTTCTTCAACGGCCTTGAAGTTGGGGACGGAGCAGCGGATCTGCTTCAGTTCGTTCTTGGCTGGAGCGATACGATTAGCGACCCCTATGGCCGGACCGCCATTGATCTCAGGGTGAAAGCCAATCCCGGCGGTGTGCTGCAGGGCAATGCGGCAACCACCTGGCAGACCTTTTCGAACGGGCGCGTCCAGTCGGTCGAATATGCCTATCTGGCCGTGGATATCAGCCGTGCGACATCGCTGCCCGGCCGGTTCTCCTGGATCAGCAGCGCCTCAGGAACCTTGAGTGGCCAGGTGCTGCCGGATACCGAGCGGATCTCGCTGGGGGGGCGCTACGCCGTGCGCGCATACAACTACGACGATACCAGCGTCGACACCGGCGTGATCTGGCGTAACGAGTTGCGCCTGCCGATCCTGTCGCCGATTTCAGATCTGCTCTCCGGGGAGCAGCCGGGGGGCTTTGCCGACAGTGCTGCGCTATACGCGTTCGCCGATATCGGCTTCGGCATCGATCATGCGACCGACAAGAGCGCGACACTCGGCGGTGTCGGCGCCGGGCTCGATTATTCCCTGGGCGACCATTTGCAGGCGAATTTCATCGCCGGTGTCGCCTTGCGCGACAGTGGAGAGACCCAGGCCGGGGACTGGAATTTCCAAGCCTCGATTACCGCGCGTTTCTAACTGTCCGCGCACAGGATTTCCTTTGGTCGATTTCCACGATGAAGAACGGCCGTAAGGCGTGTTCGGCGGACAAGAATTCAATACCAACGGACCTGCTCCCGGCTCCACAGTTACGTCAGCCAAGCGAGCGGCAGCTTTACTTGTTTCAGTTCCAACACCTGCCAGTCCGCAGACGGCCCCATTCCGGGAACTCGCAGGACTGGAGGCGTATAACCTCCAGTCCTTGGATGCCAAAAGCCAACTCGCCCGACGCACTCATTTCAAAAACGGTACCAGCACTTCGGCCAGCGCACCCGGATTGCTCAACTGCGGCGCAGCCCGGTATCCGGCATCTTGACAATGACGCCAGGGACCAGGTCCAGCATGCGGGGCGAATACGTCCGCTCGTCAATCCCGCCCGCCTTTCATATTGATCCTTCAAGGATGAAGTCGGTTTCGTAATCCCCGTACGGGTCCGGGCGCGAGCTTGCCAACCGCTGCCCGGCTGGCCTATCCATTGAAGCAGGCAACGCTGCCGGCGCTTCGAACCTGGGCCAGGTCCGGTCCTGGTGCGGGACCGCGACGTAAACCCCAGTCGCCACCACGCAAGTTTACGGGCTTCGACACACGCCGCCGCAGAACGATCTTCAGGAGAGTAAGGTCATGAAAGTAGAAAAGATTTCTGATCTCATTGACTGGACCAGGGCCCTGCACCAACAGCTTGCCGAGCGTATGGCCGACGGATCGACGCACCATGAGCAGGAGATGGCCAAGTTGCTGTTGTCCTATCTCGCTGACCACGAAACGGCTTTGGCGAAAATGATCGACGGCTTCGAGCAGCGCGCCGATTCCAAAGCCCTCAATACCTGGGTTTACGACTATCTGGAGCACAAGCCGATCGAGCTTCACCGCAGCAGCAACGCACCCTTCGCGGAAATGGACTTCGATGAGATCTGCAAGTCGATGTTCGACGTTCACAACCAGGCGATCGATCTCTATCGCGAATTGCACGGGCGCGTCGATATTCCCGAAGCGAAGGAGCTGCTTCAAGCCCTCCTGGATATGGAAGAGCACGAGACGATGCGTCTCGCTCAGCAGACCAACCGCATGCGGGATATGTAAAGGGTCTGCCTGCCAGGGAAGAATTTAAACTCCCTGACGACCCCAAACCGGTGACGACCTGAAACCGGTCCTGCGCCACGGCGCTCCCGCCTACGCCGGTTCTTATCCGGCTTTACTCCGCCCCCGTTTAAACAGCACCAGCGCCGCCGCCAGCGCGACCCGGCATTCCTCGATGTTTGGCCTGGTTTTTATTGTGTGGCATGCTTCCCGTTCTGCAATCCAACATGCCAGATAAAAACACATGCTCAGCGATCAATTTGGAAGTCCTTTGACCACCGCCTCGGAGGCTGCGCGTGATGCCTATGTCGAGGGGATATATCGATTTCTCGGTGGAATGGATGGGCCTGAAGAGTCTTTTTCGACATCCATTGCCGAGGACGAAAACTTCGCGATGGCCCGGCTCGCCCTGGCCCGGACGCACATGACTGCCGGACGAGGGGCCGAGGCCAAGGCGGCCTTGCTCGGTGCGCAGGAGCGCAGGTCGGGGGTGACGGATCGCGAAGCCGCCCAGATCGGCCTCATCGGTGACCTCATCGGCGGCAAGGCCCAGCAGGCCTATCCCCTTATTCGTGCGCATGTCGCGGAATACCCGCGCGACGTTCTACCAGCGCAAGCTTCCACCGGGGTCTTCGGACTGATCGGCTTTTCCGGAAAAGCCGGCAGGGAAGCCGAACAGCTGGCTTATACAACGGCCTTGCTGCCGCATTACGCCGATGATTGGTGGTTCCTGTGCCAACATGCATTTGCGCAGATGGAAGCCGGCCAACCAGGGCCGGCAGAGGCGAACATCGAACACGCGCTTAATCTGCGCCCCGATAGCGCACATAGCGCGCATGTGCGGGCGCATCTCCACTACGAGACGGGTGAGACACAAGCGGGCCTCGCCTATCTTGAGGGCTTCTGGAAAGGATATTCAGAGACCGCGCTCATGCATTGCCACATCAGCTGGCATATCGCGATCTGGGCGTTGGCGGAGGGCAATATCGAACAGATGTGGCGCGTCTTCGACGCCTATGTTTCTCCGGATCGCACGCCTGCGCCGGCTCTGAACATTTTGACCGACAGTGCCTCCCTGTTGCATCGCGCGGCGCTTGCGGGCGTGGCCGTACCGCAGGAACGCTGGAAACAGCTCAGCGACTATGCGACGACGGCATTCCCGAAACCAGGCCTTGCGTTTGCCGATGTCCATGCAGCCCTGGCGCATGCCATGGCGGGGGAGGCGGACCGGTTGAAGTCCGTGATCGACGGCGCGAAAGGCCCCGCGGCACCCGTCGTGAGCATACTCGGTCAAGCCTTCGGAGCCCTTGCCGACGGCGCGCCGGATGAGGCTGAAAGATTGCTGACAGGCGTGATGGCCGAGCACGAGCGGATTGGTGGCAGCCGCGCGCAGCGGGATCTCATTGAGTTCACCCTGGCGAATACCTTGCTGAGGATGGGCAACAGGGAAGAGGCCCGCCGCCTTCTCGATATGCGGCGCCCTCACGTTGCCCACGACCACGCCGTGGCAGGCCTGTTCAATTGAGTGAAGTCAGCCGGACACGCCGTGTGTAACACCGGCACACTCTCTGCCCGGACGACCTCCTCTCTACTCCACCCCCTTTAAAAATGGCACCAATGCCTCCGCCAGCGCCGCCGGATTGCTCAGCTGCGGGGCATGCCCCGTCTCCAGCGTCCTGACGATAGCGCCGGGGACGAGGTCCTGCATGCGCCGTTGGGCCAGCAGCACGACGGAGCGGTCGTCGGTGGCTTCCACGTAGAGGCGGGGCAGGGTGCCGAAGCGGGCGGGGGTCAGCTCAGAGAGGATGGCGCGGGCGCCTTCGGCCTGGGGGGTGAGTTTTTTCGCCGCCGCCATGGCGACGTCCGCGGGCACGTCGTTGAAGAAGATCGCGGCGGCCTCTTCCGGCGGGACGGTGCTCGACAGGCCGTCGGCCGAATAGACGATGCGGTCGCTGATGCCTTTGGAAAAGCCGGGCTGGCCTTCCAGCGACTTCTGCAGCTCGCCGAAATTCATGCCCGAGGGCAGCATCATGCCGGCCACATAGGCGATCCGGTTGACCCTGTCGCGGAAGCGCTCGCCGGCGGCACTGGCGACGACCCCGCCGCCGGAATGGCCGACCAGGGACACCGGCCGGCCGATCGCAGTCAGCACGCCGTCCAGGTAATCGAGGCAGGTCTCAAGGGTGATCTCGGAGGCCGGCACGGTTTCCGTGCCGCTGCCCGGCAGGTCGATCGCATGGGGCTCCAATCCCGCCGCCTGAAGCAGCGGGATCAGGTGCGCCCAGCCCCAGCTTCCCTGCCACGCCCCGTGGATCAGGACGACCGGGTCAGGGTACGAATTCATCCTAGCCATAGGACTTTTTGTACATGTTCATCAGGTGGCCCTCGACCGTGATCGGCGCGTATTTCGGCTCCTCGCCGGGCTTCAGGCAGGTGGGGATGCAGGTGACCTCGTAGTCGGCGTCGCCGTCGTAGAAGAAGGGCACGGAATAGCGCTCGCGGCCCGAGGCGTTGACCACCCGGTGCAGGGTCGACTTGTAGAGATCGTTGGTCCAGTGGGCGAGCGCGTCGCCCAGATTGACCACGAAGGTGCCCGGAACCGGGGCCGCGTGGAGCCATTCGCCGGTGTTCTTGTCGAACACCTGCAGGCCGCCGACGTCGTCCTGGAGCAGCAGGGTCAGCGCGCCCCAGTCCGTATGGGCGCCGGCACCCTTTTCGTTGGGCTCGGCGTTTTCCCGCTGGGGCGGGTAGTGCAGCAGGCGCAGCGTGGCGACCGGATCCCGATTGAAGATCTCGAAATAGTCTTCGTCCAGATCGAGCGACAGGGCGATGCCCTTCATCAGCCGTTGCGACAGGCGGCGCATGGCCTCGAAATAGGCGGCCATGGTCGGCTCGAAGCCGGGCAGGCCTTCGGGCCAGACATTGGGGCCGCGGTTGAACTGTCCGGCAACAACGCGCGGGTCGTCCGCGGGCAGTTCCAGGCCGATGTAATAGCCTTCCTTGCGGTCCGGCGGCGTGCCCGCTTCCAGAACCTGGCCGCCGAGCACCTCATAGCCCCGGTTGGCCTTGGAGACTTTCGACTTTTCGATTTTCAGCTTGGTGTCTTCCGGCTGGTCGAAGAAGCCTTTCGTTTCGGCAAAGACCGCGTCGATCAGGCCTTTCGGAATGCCGTGGCCGGCACAGTAGAAAAAGCCCTTGTCCTCGCAGGCGGCGCGCAGTTGCGCGCCCACGGCCTTGCGCTTTTCGAAATCGGGCGAGCAGAGATCGGAGACGTCGACGATCGGCAGGGCGTCTCCGGCGACGCGTTTGGCATCGAGGGAAGTGTTCATGGCCAACTCCTGACGGAATGAAGGAACTACAGGACAGGACGGCCCCGAGCGAGGCCGTCCCCTTGGTGTCGCGTTAAGACCTTAAAGGGCGTTGGCGGTGACGCGCTGCCACAGATAGTCTTTCGCCGTGATCGGCTCGTACTTCTTGCCCGGGCCCTGGATGATCGCATCCTTGTTGGCCTGGCAGAAGAACGGCAGCGAATAGCGGGGCCCGAGATATTCGTCCTCGCGCGGCATGCGCACCCGGTGCAGGGTCGACTGCAATTGATCGTCGCTCCAGCGCATCAGCATGTCGCCGATGTTGCAGGTGACGACGCCCGGCAGCGGCGGCACGTCGGTCCACTCCAGGTCTCCGCCCGTGGCTTCCTTGCCGGGGCACAGCTGCAGCCCGCCCTGGCCGGGGCGCTGATGCAGCAGTGTCAGGCAATCGAAGTCCGTATGGGCGCCCGCGCGCCAGCCGGTGAAATCCTCCGGCTTGGCGTTTTCCATGGCCATGTAATGGATCAGGCGCAGGGTGCTCTGGTATTCCGGCGACAGCGGATCATGGGCCTCGGTAAAGAAGTCCGGCGCAAAGCCGAGCTTCAGCGCGAAGCAGGACAGCACCTTCATGCCGAGCGCCCAGTTGGCGCGCTCGAACGCCAGCATCACGGCCTTGAAGCCCGGCAGCTCCTCGCCGGTCGGCCACAGCGGCGCCATGCGCGGCGTGGTGATCTGGTAGGATTCCTTGTTGTCGGCGGTGCCGGTGGAGGGGCGCACCTGGGCCTTGTATTCCCAGCCCGAGTTGGTGCCCTTTTCCAGCGGGTACTTGGCCTTCACGTCCATCGGCAGGTTGAAGAACCGTTCGGTGAATTCGAAGGCCTCGTCGATCTGCGACTGAGGGATGCCGTGATTGATCAACTGGAAGAAGCCGATCTCGGTCGATGCGGTCCAGAGCTGGTCGGCGATCTCCTGCTTGCGCGCCTCGAAATTGCTCAGGTCGATCTGCGGCACGTCCCGTGCCTTCTCCCGGCCCATGCCGCCGAAGGTGGTTTCCTTGTCCAGTTCGGCGAGGGAATAGTTGGTCTTGGCTTTTGTCGTTTCCATTGTGGATCTCCAATACGAAAATGCGGCGTTTCCGCTAGCGTGAAGGAGCAATGACCCGCGCCGGATGGCGTTGACTGCTTCTACTCCCGTTTTGTCGGGGCGGGCGCTCCCGATGATGACCCGGTCTGTCTCCTGTTTCTTCTCCTGTTGGGCTCGGCGGGAGCGGATCCCGCCGGAAACCATCAGATCTTGTCCTTCGGCAGGCTCCACGGGAACCAGATCTTCTGCACGGCGACCACGATCTGGAACAGGATCAGCGACATCAGCACCAGGATGACGAGGCCGGCCCATGCCTGCTGGACCTTGAACATGGAGGTCGAGAACTGGATGAAGTAGCCCAGCCCCTTGTCCGCCGCGACGAACTCCGCGACCACCGCGCCGATGACGGCGAGCGTGACCGAGATCTTCAGCGCGGAGAAGATGTAGGGGATCGCAAAGGGCAGGCGGATCTGGCTGATCTCGCGCCACACCGGCGCGCGCAGGCTGCGCGACAGCTCGATCAGCTCAGGAGGTGTGGCCATCAGGCCGGTGGTTGTGGAGACGACCAGCGGGAAGAAGGTGATCAGGCAGGTGATCACCACCCGCGGCAGATCGCCGGAGCCGAGCGCCACGATGATGATCGGCGCGACGGCGACGACCGGCGTCGACTGCACCACCACCAGGATAGGATAGACCGCCCGCGACAGCACCGGGGAGCGCGCCAGCGCGATGGCGATCGGGATCGCGACGAAGATGGACGCGAAATAGCCGATCAGCGCGACCCGCAACGTGCCCCAGACATGTTCCAGCCAGCGCGAAACGTCGATGCTGTCGAAACCGCCCAGGATGCGGCTCGGCGCCGGCAGAATGTAGGAGGGGATCGAAAACAGATGGCAGGAGATCTCCCACACCGCGATGATCGCGACGAAGGTCCCGACCGGCAGCAGGCCGGGCGAGGCCAGAGCCCGCGCCATCAGCGACGGCTTCGCAATAGACGCGTCAGGCGGCGCGCTTGAGGAGGAGACTGCGGAGGTGTCCGACATAGTCATGCATCATCTTGTTGTTGCTCGTCTCCATGTTGCGGGGACGAGGCAGGTCGATTGTCAGGTTTTCCACGATGGAGCCGGGACGCTCGCCCATGACGAGCACGCGGTCGGCCAGAAGCACCGCTTCGCTGATCGAATGGGTGATGAACATCACCGTCTTCGGCCGGTCTTCCCAGATGCGCAGCAGTTCGAAACCCATTTCCTCGCGGGTCAGGGCGTCGAGCGCGGAGAACGGCTCGTCCATCAGTAGGATGTCCGGGGCCATGAACAGGGCGCGCGCAATGCCTACGCGCTGCTGCATGCCGCCGGAGAGTTCGTCCGGCAGGCGGTTTTCAAAGCCCTTCAGGTTGACCTTTTCCAGAAGCTTGCGGGCGGTCTCCCGGTCCTGCGCCGAAACGCGACCGGTCTTGTGGCGCATGGGGAAGACCACATTGTCCTCGATCGTCGCCCAGGGCAGCAGGGTCGGGCGCTGGAAGACGATACCGATATCGTCGCGCGGCTCTGCGATCTGCAGTCCGAAGACCTCGACCTTGCCGCTGGTGGGTTTCAACAGGCCCGACGTCAGGCGCAGCAAGGTGGACTTGCCGCAGCCCGACGGCCCAAGGACCGCCACGAATTCGTGGCGGTCGATGGACATGTCGACGTGTCTGAGCGCTTCCACCGTTCCGGACTTGGTCTGGAAAACCTGTCCCACGCCGGAAAAGCGGATCGCTGCCGGTGTCGTCGTCATAAGGCTCAGCTCTCCGGCAGGAAGGAGCGGTCGACGACGGTTTCCGGATCGAGCGCCTCCTTGTCGAGGCCCTGAGCCGCGGAGACGCGTTCCCAGGTCGCGGCCAGCCGGTCGGCCTTTAGGGCGCCGAGGCCATCCTTCTCGGTGACGTCGTTGAACTCGAGCACCATCGTGTCGTTGATCGCGCCTTCGATGTCGGCAACGGAGAGTTCCGGAACCTGGGCGACCATGGCAACGGCGGCTTCATGCGGGTTGGCCTTGACGTATTCCAGCGACTTCTTGAACGCCTTGACGAAGCGTTTGGCGACGTCCGGACGCTCGGTCAGGAACTTGTCGGAGGCCAGCAGCGACGCGGAGTAGAGTTCCAGGCCGGCCGCATCCCACGGGAAGGCCACGATTTCCTTGCCGGCCGACTTGGCCTGGTTGGTGAAGATGGCGACGTTGGTCATCCAGGCGATGATCACGTCGGTGGAACCGGTCATGAGCATCGGGCCGAGCGCGCCGGGGTCCGCCTTGGTGAGCGTGATGTCAGCCTCGCTCATGCCGACGTCCTTCAGGACCAGCGGCAGGAAGACGTTGGACGAGGTGAACGGGGAGGTGGCAACGCCCTTGCCCTTGATGTCCTCGATCTTCTCGATGCCGCTGTCCTTCAGCACGAAGAAGGCATGCGGACCCTTGTTGAAGATGGACATGACGGCGGTGATCGGCACGCCTTCGGTAACCTTGGCCGCCATCAGGGCGCCGATGTCGGCGGAGCCGATGTCGGAGACGCCGGTGGAAAGCTTGGTGATCGCCTCGGAAGAACCGCGGCCCGGCTCGACCTTGACCTCGATGCCTTCCTCGGCACAGAAGCCCTTTTCGATGCAGACATAGACCGGGGCCTTGTCGCCGCCCGGCAGCCAGTCGAGCTGGAAGGTGACCGTGTCGGCCGCCTGTGCTGCCGAAATGGTTCCGGCAACCGCCATGGCGCCGGCGGCAAGTGCCTTGAGTTTGTTCATTGCCATATTCGCAAATCCTCGTTGAAATATTATCCGATCCGCAAGCGACGTCGGGCCATCGCGGTGCGACGGCTTTCTTCCGGTGTTCGGTCTTGCGGATGATGAGCAGGCGGCATTGGCGCTTCTCCGGATTAGCCTTCGTTTGCCGAGCAATGTCCCAGACCGGGGTCCTGACCGCTTCTACTCAGAGCTTTCATAAGCACGCGGCGTGCCAATTCGGACTATCGGGATTTCCTTGGGGTTTCGGCGGGTTTTCCTCGGCAGATGCACGACAAAAAGGGGCGCGCATTCATTATATGATCAAAAAAAAGGCAGTCGCCTAAAGTGCTTGCAAGTTGTTCAGTGTGGACTTGTCTGCCCGTGCGGTTCGGCGTAAGGGGGAAGCCGTATCCAAGGAGAAAGACCGCATGACCATCACTGCCGAGCGCGACCTCGAACTGCTCCGCCACACGATCGAACTGGCGCAAACGTCCCGGGCGCGCGGCGACCATCCGTTCGGCGCATTGCTGGCCGACGAGGAAGGCACCATCCTGCTGGAAGCAATGAACACCTGCGGCACGAAGGGCGACCGGACCGGTCATGCGGAGCGCAACCTGATGACCGAGGCGTCGATGAAATACGATGCCGATTTCCTGGCGAAATGTACCATGTACACCAGCGCCGAACCCTGCGCGATGTGTACCGGATCCGTCTATTGGGCCGGTGTCGGCCGGATCGTCCACGGCATGAGCGAGAAGGCGCTGAAGGACCTGATCGGCCCGGATCCGGAAAACCTGACCATGGACCTGCCGTGCAAAGACGTGATCGCTGCGGGCCAGCGCAAGGTTGAGGTCGTCGGGCCGCTGCTGGAAGACGAATCCGCGACGGTGCACGAGGGCTTCTGGGTGTCGTCCTGAGCGACCGCCCGCTCATGCAATCATCATCCTGATGCCATGCCGGCCACGCGCGCGGCGGCAAGCTCCGCCCCGCGCAGGATCGAGTGATAGCCGGTACAGCGGCAGATGTTGCCTTCCAGAGCGGTCATGATGTCGTCGCGCGTGGCCCGCGGGTTTTCGGTCAGAAGCCCGACAAGCGAAATTACGAAACCGGGCGCGCAATAGCCGCACTGGAAGGCGGATTCCTCCGCCAGCGCCTGGCGCACAGTGTTTGTAATCGGCAGGGCGTCGAGCCCGGCGCCGGTGACGATCTCAGCGCCGTCCGCCTGCCAGGCCATGACGAGGCAGGAATTGGCGGGCCTTCCGTTCATCAGCACCATGCAGGCGCCACACCGACCTGCCTCGCAGCCGACCTTGGTTTCGGTCCTGGACAGCGTGTCGCGCAGCACGCGCGTCAGCGACGTTTCCGCCGTCGCGGTCGTCTCCACCGGTTCGCCGTTCAGGCGGAAGCGCAGCGGTATGACGTCGGTTGCCAGGATGGTGCTCATTCGGCTGCCTCGCAGAAATCGAGAATGTCCTCCGGCCGGAACGGCGTCACCGCCGGCCAGTGCCCGATGGCGTCGGCCACCGCATTGGCGATCGCAGGCGTCACCGAGCTGATGCCGATCTCGCCGGCGCCACGGGGCCCGAAGGGATCGCCCGGATCGAGATCCTCCAGCGCGAAGGTCGCCATCCGCTCCGGCGCATCGCGGACCGTCGGCATGAAGTAATTGTCGTAATTGGTGGTCAGGAAGCGCCCGTTCTCGATCAGGACATCCTCGGTCAGGGTGAAGCCCAGCCCCTGGACCATGCCGCCTTCCATCTGGCCGAGATAGGCGGCCAGATCGATCACCGGACCGGCGGCGGTGTGCAGTTCCAGATCGAGTACCCGGACCTCGCCGGTGGCCCGGTCGACCGCGACGCGGGCAAGTGTCGCCCCATAGGCGAAGATGAAACGCGCGTTGCCCTTGGTGTAATCCGACTTCGGAAAGGCGAATTCCGCCTCTTCGACGATGGTCTCACCGGGCTCGAGCCCGTCGGCGAGAGCCGCGAAGGTCATCAGCGGCACCTGGCTGTTGGTCGCCGCATCGGCGACACCGCCGGGGATAATCTTCAAGTCCGCCGCGTCACGGCTGAGCAGGTCGGCAGCTCTGGCGAGCAGCTTCGCGCCGAAGGGCGGGGCGGTAATCTCGGTCGCCTTCCAGACCACATAACCGCCGCGCGACGCGGTGGTCGATCCGGAGTCCGGTGTGGAAGCGGTGTCGCCGATCACCGCACGGATATCATCCCGTGCGCAGCCGAGCTTGTCAGCGACTGCGGCATGAATCGACGGGATCAGGCCCTGGCCCATCTCGTCGAGACCGAAATGGGCCTCAATCTTTCCATCCTGGCTGAGCATCAGCCGGCCAATAGCCTCGTCATGGGGGATCGTCCCGAGGCCGTTGCCCTGGTAGTTAAGCGCCATGCCGGCGCCGACGACTTCGCCGGGGCGGGCTTGCTGAGTCTCATGCCAAAGCGGGCTCGATGCGGCGGCGTCCAGCATTTCGGCGAGGCGTTCGGTCGGGGCGACGCGCTGGCCGAGGAAGCCGGGCATGCCGGGTTCGCGCAGATTGCGCCGCCGGATCTCGACCGGATCGAGCCCGCAAAGGGCCGCCAGCCGGTCCATCTGGCACTCGATGGCATAGGTCATCTGGTTGGCGCCGAAACCGCGAAACGCCCCGCAGGTGCCGTTGTTGGTATAGGCGAGACGACCGAGCGTCTTCACGTTGGGCGAAATATAGGGTCCGCAGGCGTGTTCGTGGGCGGTCTCCAGCACGCCGGGACTGAGAGAGGCATAGGCGCCGCTGTCGGCAATCACATCGACCTCCTGCGCCAGCAGTATGCCGTCGGCGTCGCAGGCGGTGCGCATGCGGATTTTCATCGGGTTGCGCTTGGTGCCGGCCAGAACGGATTCCGCACGGGTCCACTGCATGCGCACCGGGGCATTGGCCTTCAGCGCCAACAGGGCGAGCACAGGCTGAACCGTCAGTTCGTCCTTGCCGCCGAAGCCGCCGCCGGTCGGGCTGGTGACGACCCGGATCCTGTCTTCCGGCAGGGCGAGAATGCGCGCCAGCTGCTGGCGGTCGCGTACGCCGTACTGACCGCCGGCGAACACCGCCAGCCCGCCGTCCGGTGTGGGTTCCGCGTAGCCGCCCTCGGTCTCCATGAAGCCGTGCATCTGGCGCGGCGTGACATAGACCTCTTCGACCATATGAGCCGCCGACGCGAAGCCCGCGTCGATGTCGCCGCGCTCCAGCTCGATGGCACTCACAAGGTTGCCGTTCTGATGAACGGGTTCTGCGTCCCGGTCGAGGGCCGCCAACGGATCGTCCGCGATCGGCAGCGGCTCATAGTCGACCTTGATCAGGGCGAGCGCCTTGAGCGCGGTCTCACGATCGACCGCCGCGACACCGGCGACCGGATCGCCCGCATAACGCACCTTGTCGGAGCAAAGCGCCGGCTGGTCCGGGAAGACGATGCCGAAGGCGTTTTCACCCTTGATGTCGCGATGGGTGACCACCGCCTTCACGCCCGGCAGGGCTTCCGCGGCGCTGGTGTCGATCGACAGGATGCGGGCGTGAGGCTCATCGAGGCGCAGCACCGCGCCGACCAGCATGTCGTCCCGGCGCACATCTGTCAGATAGGGAATCTCGGCCGCGATCTTGGCCGGCAGGTCGGAACGGATATGCCAGCGATTGCCGCACTCGGCGCGGGAAAGAGGGAATTCGTCAATCGACGGCGCCGGCCGAGGCCGCAGTGTGCGGCCGTTGCGGATCTCTCCGGGCAGCGCTCCGGACAAAACGCCGACCAGCGCATTCGCCCCGGCGCGCTTGCGGTAGCGGGCGCTGCGGAAGGTGTCGTCCGGAGCGGAGATCTCGTTTTCGATTGCGGCGCGGACCGCGGACCAGTCGATGGCGTCAAAGCGATGCCCGGCCAGGCCGCGCTCGATGTGTGAAAGGCGCGCGGTCGGCACGGGCCCACCGCCAACGCCCAGCCGCGCCGTTTCGACGATGCCGTCCTTTAGCGACAGCGCGCCGGCAACGGCGATCACGCTGGGGGTGAACGCGGCGCGCAGGCCGATCTTGCGGAAACCGATGCGGGTTTCCTTGTTCTGGCGGGGAATGACTACGCCCGTGAGGAGAGCGGGAGCGGAAGGGACTGCCAGCCAGTCGGCCAGCGGAACAGTCTTTGCGCCGTCTTCAGTCAGAATGTCCAGTTCGGCGCCAAGCACGAGAAGGGCCGGCAGCAGACAGCCGATGCGCCAGCCGATATTGCCGCCGAGCGTCGCACGATGGCGGATCGTGGTCGCCCCGACACGGCGGGAAGCCTCGGTCAGCAGCGGACAACCGTCCGCAATCACCGGTGAGGCGATGATCTCCGACAGTGTCACATTCGCGCCGATGGTCACGGTGGTGTCCGTCGTAACAATTCCGGACAGGCCACCGAGACCGGAAATATCGATGAGCGCCGACGGGCGCGCCTTGCCGAGCGACCATTCCGCCTGCAAGGCGGTGGAACCGGCCGACAGCCGCGCTTGCGGACCGGCTTCCGCGAGCATCGCGAGGGCTTGAGATGGGGTCTCGGGTCTGAAAATCCGCATGGTGGCGTCCTTATCCGGCTTCCGCCGTGGTGCCGTAGCGCAGGCCCTTTTCCTTCAGCCAGCGGCGATAGGCGACGGAGGAAGAGTCCGCCCGTGTCGGGATTTCCGCGCGCGGCTCCAGCGGCATCAGCAGCGGGCGCTGGTTTTCCACGATGATCCGGTCCTGAAGGAAGATCACCTGTTCGAACCGGCGCAATTGGGTGACCGAAGCCTCGTCGTCGAGCAGATACATGACCGGGGTCGCGCGACAGAGGTCCTCTTCCATCGGCTGGATGAACAGCGCGATCGCGTCGCGCCGGCCCGGCTTGGTCGGGCAGGCCCGGTAGAGCATGACGACGAAGGGAGAGGGGACCCTGTAGGTGAGCTGGGTGAATTCGCCTTCGGGCCGCGTGGCCGTCATCTGCGGCTGGAAGAAGCTGCAATTGGTCGCCCAGACCTCGTCCACGTCCCGGCGGATCTCGGACTTGTACTGCGGCACTTCCGTGTGCGGTTCGGAGCCGAGAATATCCGTGTGGACGAAGGGAAAATGTGCCATGTCGAGGAAGTTCTCCACGACACGCAGGCCGGAGGCGCGCATCTTCACCCAGCCGCAGGGAACGTAGCGCCGGTCCGACTCGTAGGCTTCCGGGATCTCGACAATGCTGCGCTCCGGAGTGCCGAGCGTGGTCCAGAGGCAGCCGTATTTTTCCTGTACCGGCAGGGCCGGGCCGCGGCCGCCGTCGTCGAGGATCTCGCGCACGCGGAAGCCGTCGCCGTCCCTGGTAATTTCGATATCCTGGCCGAGCAGCCGGGTGGCGATCGGAGCGTCCGTAATCTCCGCGACCGTTTCCACGGCGTACCACTGGTCGAGGGCAACCTGGTCTGTCGTCTTGGTCATCCGTTGCTCTCCGTGTTCCATTGCACCGACTCGTTTTCGGCAAGCCATTTCGCCCGGCGTTCGAACAGGGGCGGGGCGACGGCGTGGATCTCGTCGATGATTGCGGCAAGGTCGCCGGTCTTCAGGGCTCCGTCCTCGACCACGATCCGGCCGTCGATCATGGTCATGTCGACATCCGATCCGCGCACCGCATGAACGAGATTGTGCTGCAGGTTGAACCAGGGGCCGGAGCCGAACAGGGGCGTCATGCGCGGCGTATCGGCCCGCACCGCGATGATGTCCGCGCGTTTGCCGGGCTCGATAGAACCGATCTCGTGATCGAGGCCGACCGCCGTCGCGCCACCGACGGTCGCCATGCGCAACACGTCCCAGCTATCCATGGCGGCGGCATCCCGGTCCTTCAGCTTGCCGAGCAGCGAGGCGACCTTCATCTCCTCGAACATGTCGAAATTGTTGTTTTCCTTCTCGCCGTCGGTGCCGATGCCGACGGGCACGCCCGCCGCCAGCATGTCGGCAATCGGCGCAATGCCGCTGGCGAGTTTCATGTTGGACACCGGATTGTGGGCGACCGAAACCGTACGGTTCGAAATCAGGTCGACTTCCGAGGGATCCAGCCAGACCGCATGGGCGATCATGGCGCGCGGTGTCTCGAAGAAACCGAGATCGTCGAGCACGGCCATCGGCCGTTTGCCGTAGCGCTTCCCGAATTCGGCGACCTCGATCTCCGCCTCGCTGCAATGGGTGTGGAAGCCGGTGTTGTGTTTCTTCGCCATGTCGACGGCACGCTGCTGGCCGGCTTCGTCGGCGTAGAACAGATGCTCCAACCCCACCCAGACATTGATGCGGCCGTCCGCCTTGCGATGCCAGTCTTCGATCAGGCGCTCGTTCATGTCGAGCGTGTCGAAGTAATCGTAGTCGGGATGCTCGCCCACATAAGGCACGGCCACAAGGCGGTTGCCGATGGTCTCCGCGGCCTCGGCGCTGCCATCCATATAGCGCCACATGTCGACGACGGTCGTCGTGCCGCCGAGGACGCTTTCCGCATAACACAGCATCGAGGCGGCTTTGGCTTCATGGGGCTGCAGCATCCGGTGCATCGGGTTGATATGCAGCGTTAGCCAGTCCCAGACCGGCAGGTGTTCGGCCGTGCCGCGCAGAAAGCCGGAATGGGCATGGGTGTTGACGAGACCGGGCATCAGCACCGTGTCCGGCAGGTACTTCACCGGAACACCCGGATAGCGCTCGGTGAGAACGTCGCGCGTATCCACTTCCAGGATGGCGCCGCCGGCGATGGCGACCGCGCCGTCGACGACGACGTCGTTCCCGGCGTTCATGGTCAGAAGGTGGCCGCCGGCCAGGATGAGATCGGTAGCGCTCATGCGTCCTCCTTCAGGAAATCGGCCGCCCGCTCGCCGATCATGGTCACGGGCGCATGGGTGTTGCAGGTCGGAATGACGGGGATCACGGAGGCATCGGTAATACGAAGGCCGTCGATGCCGCGGACCTTCAGGCGCGGATCGGTCACGGCCATCTCGTCATTACCCATCTTGCAGGTGCCGCAGGGATGGAAGAAGGTCGAGCAGCCGTCACGGATGAAGTCGATGACTTCCCTTTCGTTCAGCGGGCGATCCGGAGCGGCGGTACCCGCAATCAGGTCGCGATAGGCGGGGGTGCTCGCGAGGTCCATGATCGTGTGGTAGGCGGAAACCAGCGCCTCGAGATCGGACGGCTCGGCGAGATAGTTCGGCTGGAGTTCAAGTGGCCCGCGCGGGTCCGCCGACAGCATCCGCATGTAACCGACGCTTTTGGAGTGCATTAGGCCGAAGCCGAGGGAAAAGACTTCGCCGGCCATGTCGTAGCGGGCGCGCAGCGGCGGTTCCGCGCTGTTGCCTTGAACCGGGAAGGCATGCACATCCGCCTGGGCAAGACCTGGTCGGGACTTCCAGTTGAGCATGGTGCCGCCGCCGTTGTCGGTCTTCGGTCCGAGCGGCTGCGCGGCGCGGAAGACGAAGGCCTGGATCAGCGGATGGTCCTGCAGGTTGGCCCCGACACCGGGCAGATCCGCGACGACGGGAATGCCGAGGTCACCCAGATCCCTGGCGTTGCCGATGCCCGAGAGCATCATCAGGCGCGGCGTGTCGATGGCGCCCGCGGCAAGCACCACCTCGCTGGTGGCACATGTTTCGACGGTCCGGCCGTCGACCACATGGCGCACCCCGACGCAACGCCCGTTCTCGATGATCAAACCTGTCGTCAACGAGCCGGTCAGGATGGTCAGACGCGGATTGTCCAGGATCGGAAACAGATAGCCGTTTGCCGAACTCCAGCGTCGGCCTTCGAAGACGTTGAAGTTGGACGGCGTCGCGCCCTCGTTGGTCGCACCGTTCGGGTCGTCGATCACCGGGATGCCGAGTTCGCCCGCGCCGTCCATCATCGCCTGCGCTATCGGGTGCAGGGTCTTGCTGGTGGTGATCTTCAGCGGCCCACCGGCGCCCCGGAATTCGGTTTCACCGCCTTCCCAATCCTCGCAGCGTTTGAAGTAGGGCAGAACATCCTGAAAGGTCCAGCCGGTTGCACCGGCCGCATCCCAGGCGTCATAGTCCAGCGGATGGCCCCGGTACCACATCAGCGCGTTGATCGCGCTCGATCCGCCGAGCGCCTTGCCGCGCGGAATGCCGATGACACGGTCCTTGGCGTGCGGGGCCGGCGCGTAGTCGTATCCCCAGTCGAAGCGGCTGCGGCCAAGCGGCACCCATTCGGCCGGATCGTCGATCTCCCGGATACCGATGCCGGCCTCGCCGGCTTCGATCAGCAGGACGGTTGCCTCCGTATCGTCGATCAGGCGGCGGACGACCGGACAGCCGCCCGATCCGGCCCCGATGACGATGTAGTCATAGGCCTTTTCAAGCGGTTTTTCCGGAATGCGGACGATGGCTGGCATGTCGGTCAATTGTGTTCGCTCGGCCCCATGATGACGATGTTCTCGGTCTTCTCCACGTGGCGCACGAAGATGTACTTGTCCTCGCGCCCGTCGGAGTGCTTGCGCTTGATGTCCGGCTGCACGGTGCCCGCGACCTTGGCGACGACCACGTAAGGCTCGTCCGCGGCAAGGCCAGCCTCGCAATGGGCTTCGAATTCCTCAAGGGTGCGTGCGGTGAAGGCCTTGTCGACGCCCGCGCCCCGGGCAATCGCGGCGATGTCGACGCGGCCGGAGGCGGTGTGGGTCGGCGGGCCGCCGATCGACTGGTAGCACTCGTTGTCCCAGACGACGACGAAGAGGTTTTTCGGTTGCTCGTTGCCCAGCGTCGCCAGGATGCCCAGGTTGAACATCATGCCGCCGTCGGTATCCAGAGAGACGATCCGGCGATGGGGCAGGCCGGTGGCAAGCCCGAAGGCCTGCGGCGTGACGCAGCCAAGCTGTTGTTGGAACAGGCTGGCTTCCCGCATATGCGGCGCGGCGTTGTACCATTCGTCGACGCTGGCGCCGAGGGACAGGATCACCAGTTCGTCCTTTAGGCGCTTCGCCAGCACGGTCATGCAATCGTAGCGTTTCATCGGACCACACTCCCGCCGAGCGCCACCGCCGAATGGTAGTAGGCGTTGTAGGACCAGTCATAGGCATCGACGATCGACTGCTCGATCGCCTCTTCCTCGCGCACGACCCGGTAGGGGATGCGCAGTGCCTTGAGCACCGGCTCCATGGTGATGCCGTGGGGGATCGCCCACCAGTTGTTTTCACCCAGTTCACCGCGATAGCTCATCAGCATGATGACCGGGATACCGGCGCCGAGCCCCATGCGGGCAAGCGGTTCGACGGAGGCGCGCAGGCCGGAGTTCTCCATCACAAGTGCCGCGCGTTTTCCCGACAGGAACACGCCGCCGCAGATCGCGGCACCTTCGCCCTCGTTTGTGACCCGAATGGTGCGAATGTCCGGGTCCGCGTCCAGGGCCGGGTAGAGCTCCTTGAAGAGCGAATCCGGCAGGTAGCACACGGTGCTGACACCCGCACGCTTCAGCCCTTTGATGACCGCATCAACCGCACTCTGCTTCATGCGTCCTTATCTCCGTTCCTGCCGTCGTTCGGCGTCCGGCGGCATAGTCGCAAGCAGCACTTGTTTCGAATAGGCGGAGATTGCCGATCGTACTGTTGTTCTGAACGCAACATCTTCATGGCCGGCCTCAGGTCTTCAGCTGCTCGAAACATTGCGAAAGATTGGTCGCGAAGGCGGAGGCCGCATCGGAGATTTCCGACTTGGCGCGCGACATCAGCATCAGACGGCGCGGCTGCAGTTTCGGGTCGCGCAGCGGGATGAAGCACAGCTCTCCGGACGCGATCTCCCGTTCCACGCCGACCTTGGTCTGCATGATGGCGCCAAGCCCGCGCCGGGCGAGGTCGATCATCAGTCCGATGGAGTTGGTGCGGGTGCGACGCGAAAACTCCACCACGCTGCCGGAAAACATTTCCTCTACCGGCATGGACAGCGAGAGGCTGGTGTCGGACAGGATCAGGCGCTCGCCGGAAATGTCGAACGTCCGCAGTTCCTCGCGTTCGGCGAGGGGATTGTCAGGCGGAACGACCAGTCCGAGGGGCAGGGGGATCGACGCCAGCCGGCGTGCATTGCGCGGCACGCGGACATCGAAGGCGATGCCCAGGTCGCAGCTGCCGTCGCTGACCGCGTTGGCGGCGTCCTGGGAGCTGGTGACCTTGACGTCGACGGTGATCTCCGGATGGCGTTTCCAGAACGCATCCAGCGCCTCCGGCAGAAGGCCGCGCGCGACGCTTTCGATCGTCGCGACGGTGACCGTGCCGCGACGCAGCCCGCTCAGGTCGTTGATCTCGGTGACCGCCTTGTTCAGGTCCACGTAGCTTTCGCGCACGTGATAGAGTAGCAATTCTCCGGCACTGGTCAGGCGCAGGCGCTGACGCACCCGCTCGAACAGCGGCGTGCCCAGTTCGTCCTCAAGCTGCTTGATCACCCGGCTGATGGAGGAGGGCGCGATGTTGAGCACCTTCGAGGCCTGCCGGATCGATCCCAGCCGGGCGACAAGCTGGAAGTAATGCGTCCGTGTCGCGATCAGGCCGAGCCGGTAGGGATCCATCAGAGCGCTCCCGACGGCGGGCTATCAGTCATCCGAGCGGGGATGCGCCTCGTGCTCATGCCTGCCTCAATGACACTCGGGAATACCCGGCATGGTGATGAACCCGTCCAGTTGCCGGACCGCACGCGCCCAGCGGCGCAGGGCCGGGAAGGCGTCATGGTCGATGTTGAAGTCCCGGCTGAGCGCGAAGGAGGGGAACAGCGCGATATCGGCGATGGTCGCGGTCGCACCTGCGAAAAACTCCAGCCCGTCGAAATGCTGGCGGGTCATGTGATCGTCCATGATCCGCAGGGCCTCGCGGGCGGCGGTGCGCAGGGCGTCAATGTCGCCGGGCGCATCCATCATGGCCGTGGCCCGGGCATGGACGGCGGCCTCGAGTTCGCGGGCGGAAAAGGTCAGCCACATCATCACCTTGCCGAAGGTGTCGGGATCGTCGGGCAGGAAGCGGTGCTCCGGATCGCAGGTCCGCGCCAGCCAGGACAGGATCGCTTCCGCCTCGTGGAGCACCTGATCGTCCTGCTTGAGGATCGGCAGGGAGCCGGACGGGCTCATCGCGCGGATCGCCGGCGAGAGATGTTCGCGGCCGGGTACCACATCGACGGCCACCTGTTTCGCTTCCGTGCCCAGGCAGGACATGAGCAGGCGGACCTTGTAGCAGTTCTCGTCGAGGTCGTAGTTGTAGAGGGTTGGTGTGCTCATGCTGCGATCTCCGCGGTTGCGCTTGTCCGTGCCGCGGCTTCCGCGTCCCGGCGCAGTTGCTCCGCCCAGAACGAAAGCGGCTTCAGCTTCGAAGCGTCGACATCGCCCAGGGCGACCAGATGCAGCGCGCTCTCGCCGTCTGCGATGGCTTGAACGCCGGCGATCAGTTTGATGTCGCCGAGCGTGATGTCTACGATCCGGTCCGTCTTTGCGGTCACCTCCGGTGTGGTCTCCCCGAACGTCGTCTTCGCGATCTGCGCGACCATCAGCGGCGCTGGGCAATCGGCGAAAATGCTCCGCAACGGCGTGACCCCAGCCGGAAGATCGGGAGCGGGCGGTGTGGCGCTGTCTTCACTGTTGAAGCAACCCCAGATTATGCCTCCGGCCTCGACGGTCGAGAAGCGCGGGATCCTGATCGTCTTAGGAACCTCGAGGTCCGGATGCGCGGGAATATGCCGGCACTGGCCGGCCGTATCGTATTGCCAGCCGTGGTAGAGGCAGGCGATATGATCGCCGCGTACGAAACCGAAGCTCATCTTCATGCCGCGATGGGGGCAGCGGTCCTCCCAGGCATGCACGGCGCCTTTGGAATCCCGCCAGACCACGAATTCCTCGCCTAAGACACGGGTGCCGGCCGATGTTCCCGCCGCGATGTCGCGGGAAAGGGCGAGCGGATACCAGTCCTGAAAGCTCATTGTCCTGTCCTCTCGTTTCTGGATTCAAAAAGGGCCGCAGGCGCGGGCGTGCGCTCCACATCAAGTACGATGCAATCATGGGGCCCGAGGCTACAGGCCATGTCGAACGCGTCGACAAGATCCGCTTGGCCATCGACCGCAAGCGCGACGGAACTGTCGTCGCTGGCAAGCACGGCCAGGGGAAGATCCAGCTTTTTCGCGCGATGGCGCGCGAACGCGACGAAGCTGTCGGGGACGATCCTTCCACTGAAAGTGAAGATGACCCGCTCGCGTTTCACGCCCGTGTTCCCTTCGCCATCCGGCCCTCGATGCCGCCTGTTTTGAAGGCGTTTGCCTAAAAAATAATCAGCGCCTTATTGGTGTGCAAATTTTCCGTTCAGGCGTTGATAGAGCCGATCTTTCGAGGGTGTCAAGTGTTGCGTTTTTCGCACCATGGTCGTCGGCAAATAGGCACTATTCAGAACAAGTCCTTTTTGGAACGGTTTCCCAGGATTGCTGGATACGGACCGGTAAAAGGCGGAAAACAGGCTGGTTTTTGAGGGGCGTCCGGTATGGCTGCAGGCTTTGCGAACGCCGTCAACGAACCCTGAAAAGACCTGGTTTGAAGTGCTGCAACATCGCCGCAAGCCGGAGAGGGGCAACCGATTTCCTGCCGTCCGTCAATTGGCACGGATCGTGCTGTGTTCGACCCCGGCGATCATTCGGCCAGAGTTTCGACTGCGGGCCGATAGCTTTCCAATTCGCAGCCCGTATCGGGCCATTTGAGAATAAAGGGACATGAGCATGAACAGCATTCGCAATCTTTCACGGCGCGGCTTTTTGAATATGACCGCCGTGGCCGGTTCTTCGTTGCTTCTGCCAAAGGGAATGCTGACGTCGGCCCTTGCGGCGGAGCCTCTTCCGGCGGTTGCCGAGGAAGACGCCGTCATCGGTTTCGGCCATGTCGGCCCGATCACGGATGAGGGCTGGACCTGGACGCATCACCAGGGCCTTCTTGCCGTCAAGAAAGCCTATCCGAAGATTGCCAAGATCCTCGAAGTCGAGAACGTGCCTTACTCCGCCGACGCGACACGCACCTATCGCCAGTTCGTGTCCGAAGGCGCCAACATGATCTTCGACACCTCGTCGACGGGCGACTTCCTGCACCAGGTCGTCAAGCGCGCTCCGGAAGTGGCCTTCATGGAGTGTAACGGCCACGCCCTCATGGACAATCTCGGCTGGTACTACCTGGCCCACTGGTATCCGACCTACGTGATAGGCGTTGCCGCCGGCCACCTGTCCAAGACCGGCAAGCTCGGCTACGTCGCGTCCTTCCCGGTCGCTTCCGTTTACGCTTCGACCAACGCCTTCCTGATGGGCGCGCGCACGGTCAATCCGGATGCCACCCTGCAGACCATCGTCATCAACTCCTGGTTCGATCCGCAGGCCGCCACCCAGGCCGGTACGGCTCTGGTCGACAACGGCTGCGACTTCCTGTTCGGCATCATGGACGAGGCCGGCTACCTGCAGGTTGCCGAAAAGCGCGGCGTCTGGGCTGCCATGTGGAACACGGACATCCGCCGTTATGGCCCGAATGCCTATGTCTCCTCCGTTGTCTGCGACTGGAACGACTTCTACGTCGATCAGGTCGGCAAGCGCCTGGCCGGCACCTGGTCGCCGAGCGAAACCCTCTTGCCGATGGGCGGCGGTATCGACCGCGACGCCTGGGGGCAGAACGTTCCGGAGGAAGTCGGCAAGGCCGCCGATGAAGTCCGCACCAAGATCATGGGCGGTTGGTCGCCGTTCGTGGGCGAGCTGAAGGACAAGGACGGCAAGGTCCGGGTCGAGGAAGGCCAGAAGATGACCGAACTGGAACTCTACAACTGGGATTGGTCGGTCGAAGGCGTTCTCGGCCTCGAAAGCTGACCGGTTTACCCGAGCACTCTCCGGGCGGCATCCGTTGCCGCCCGGATTTTCCCGCCTTGACAGTTCCCTAAGCCCAAAGCGCTGATGACCGACGCCGACCACAGTTACACTCCTCCGCCCGGAACCGCGCCGATCGTCCGGCTGCAGGGCATTGCCAAGTATTTTCCGGGCGTCATTGCCAACGAGAATGTCGACCTTGAGGTCATGCCGGGCGAGATCCATGCCCTGCTCGGCGAGAATGGTGCCGGCAAGTCGACCCTGATGAACATCCTGACCGGCATCTACCAGGCGGATGCGGGCGAAATCCTCATCGACGGCTACCGCCGCGAATTCGCGACCCCGTTGCAGGCGATCGCCGCCGGCATCGGCATGGTTCACCAGCATTTCAAGCTGGTGCAGGCGTTCACGGTCGCGGAAAACATTCACCTGGGTTGGGACGAGACGCCGAGACGGGCGTCGAAATCCGTTCTGGAAAGCCGCACGGCGGATCTGGCGAAGCGCTTCAACCTGGACATTCGCCCCGGCGCCACGGTCAGCGACCTGTCGACCGGCGAGCAGCAGCGCGTGGAAATCCTGCGCGTGCTCGCCCGCAAGGCGCGGCTTCTGATCCTCGACGAACCGACCGCCGTCCTGACACCGGCCGAGGCGCGCGAGCTGTTCCGCGCGCTGCGCGAGTTCGTCGCCGGCGGCAATGCGGTGATCTTCATCAGCCACAAGCTCGATGAAGTCATGGAAATTTCCGACCGCATCTCGATCCTGCGCGGCGGGCGCAAGATCGCCACCAAGCAGACCTCCGAGTGCAACGCCCATATGCTGGCGAACCTGATGGTCGGTCGGGAAATCGTGCTCGATGACATGCGCGCCCGCGCAGCCGACGCGGCGCCCAAATCCGAGTCGCCGGTGCTGATTCTGAACAATGTCAGCGTCACCGACGAAGCCGGCGGCAAGGCCCTCGACGAGATCAGCCTGCAGCTTCATGCGGGGGAAATCCTCGGCATCGCCGGCGTGGCCGGTAACGGCCAGCGCGAACTGAGCCAGGTCCTGACCGGCGTCCGCGCGGTGTCTTCCGGCGAGGTGATCGTCGACGGCAAGTCGATGAAGGGCGCGAATGCGGCCGTCTTCGCCGCCTTCGGCATCGGCCATATTCCCGAAGACCGGCTGCACAGCGGCCTTGCCCCGGCGCTCAGCATCACCGCCAATGCGGTGATGCGCGAATACGGCAAGCCGCCCGTGTCGCCCCACGGGATCTACAATCCGCGCGGTGCGCTGGCGCTGGCGAAGGAAATTGCCGAGGCGGCCGATGTGGCGATCCCTGATTTCGGCATGCCCGTGCGCAACCTTTCCGGCGGCAACCAGCAGCGTCTCGTGGCGCGCCGCGAAATGCGCATTGCCGACAAGGTGCTCGTCGCCGCCTATCCGAGCCGCGGGCTCGATGTCGGCGCCATCAACACCATGCTGCGCTACATCGTCGAACTGCGCGACGCCGGCGCCGGCATCGTGCTGATCTCCGAGGAACTGGAGGAGCTGCTCAACCTCTCCGACCGCATCGCGGTTTTGTATGAAGGCCGGATCATGGGCACCGTGGAGAACGACAATCTCGACATCGAGGAAATCGGTCTCCTGATGGGCGGCCGTACCAAAGCGAAGGAGGTCGCGTAATGTTCGGTACCCTCCGTTTGCAGCGCATGCCGTCCGCCCATCCGGGCATCGCTTTGGCCGCGCGCGTGGCGGCGCTGGTCATCGCCCTTGTCGTCGCCGGCATCGGCGTCGCGGTTGCGGGCATGAACCCGTTCGAGCTGGGTGGACGCGTCCTCACATCGTCCTTCGGTTCGACCTTCGGTCTGGAGGATCTCGGCGTCCTGGTCATTCCTCTGATCCTGACCGGGTTGGCGGTCGCCGTCGGCCAGCAGGTCGGCGCGTGGAACATCGGGGCGGAAGGCCAGTTCTATGCCGGTGCCTTCGCCGCCACCGCCGTCGGCCTGTTCGTACCGGGGCCGGAGCCGCTGATCCTGATCCTGATGTTCGTCGCGGGGCTCGTCGGCGGCGCGGTCTGGATCCTGGTCCCGACGCTTGCCCGCGCCTATGCCAACGTCAACGAGCTGATCACCACGCTGCTTCTGAACTTCGTCGCCACGCTGCTGGTCTACTATGTCGCCACCGGCCCGTGGCGCGACCGCAGCGGCATGGCGAATTCGGCGACACCGCCGCTTTCGGCCGAAGTGCCGTCCTTCTGGGGTATCGTTCACTGGGGCTTTCCCATCGCCATCGGACTGGCGATCCTGGTCGCCGCCGTGCTGGCGTTTTCGAAGTGGGGCTACGAGGTGCGTCTCGTGGGCTCCAACCCGTCGGCGGCCAAATATGTCGGCATTCCGGTGCGCAGGCACCTGATCACCGTCATGCTGCTTTCGGGTGCTATCGCCGGGCTTGCCGGCATGCTGGAGATCGCAGGCACCGTGCACCGGCTCCAGGGCGGCATTTCCAACAATTTCGGCTATCTCGGCATCATGGTTGCCGTGCTGGCGCGCGGATCGCCCATCGGGGTGATCTTCTCCGGCGCGCTGATGGCGCTGATCCTGAATTCCGGGATCATCCTGCAGACGCAAGGGCTGACCACCTCGATCGTGCTCGCGATCACCGGCTTCATCCTGTTCCTGACGGCCATCGGCGACGAGCTGTCCTACTACCGCGTGATCCGCGAGAAAGCGTGAAGGTGTCTATCCGATGGATCTTCTGACGGGTCTTCTGACGACTGCATTCCTGGCCGGCGGCGTGCTGGCGCTGGCCGCTCTCGGCGAGGTGCTGGCCGAACGGGTGGGCGTGGTCAATCTGGGCGTTGAAGGGCTGATGGCCATGGGCGCGATCACCGGCATTGCCACGGTCACGGCCGTGCCGTCGCCCATGCTCGGCTTTCTGGCGGCGCTCGCCGTCGGCGCCCTGTTCGGCGCGGTCTTTGCCTTCGCCACCGTGATCGTGCGCGCCAACCAGGTGCTCTGCGGCCTGGCGCTGACGCTGATCGGCTCCGGGCTCGCGTCCAGCATCGGCCGCAACTATTCCGGCATGCCCGCGCCGGTCACCTTCGAGCCGGTGCAGGTGCCGCTCCTCAGCCAGATCCCGATCATCGGACCGGCGTTCTTCTCGCAGAACATCCTGTTCTACCTGATCTACCTGATCCTGCCGATCTTCTTCAGCTACCTGATGTTCTCCACCCGCCACGGCATGAACATGCGCGCCGTCGGCGAGAACCCGGCCGCAGCCGATGCCGCCGGTATCCCGGTCAACCTCATGCGGTTTTCCTATGTCACCATCGGCGCGGCACTGGCCGCCGGGGCAGGGGCCTATCTGACGCTCGCCTTCGTGCCGTCCTGGTCCGACGGGGTCGTGGCCGGGCGCGGCTGGATCGCGGTTGCGCTGGTGATCTTCGCCGGCTACCGGCCGATCATGGCAACCCTTTCCGGACTGCTGTTCGGCCTGATCACGGCGCTCGGCTTCATCGGACAGGCGCGCGGCTGGCCGATCGCGCCCGCGTTCCTGTCCATGCTGCCCTATCTGGGCACCGTCGCCTTCATCATCGTGCCGGTGCTCGCATGGCAGAAGATGCGCAGGGCCATGGCCGCCCCGGCAGCCCTGGCGCTGCCCTATTACCGGGATATGAGGTAGGCCCATGTCCACGCTTCTGGTGAAGAACATCGCCCATCTGGCGACCTTCGACGACGCAGCCCGCGAGATCGCCGACGGCGCGATCCTGGTGCGCGACAACGTCATCGAGGCGGTCGGCACCACGGCGGAACTGTCCGGCTCCGAGGCGGACGAGACGCTGGATCTCGCCCATCACGTGGTGATGCCGGGCATGGTCAACACCCACCACCACATGTACCAGAACCTGACCCGGGTGATGGTGCAGGACGATGCGCTGTTCGTCTGGCTGAAGGCGCTTTATCCGGTCTGGGGCAAGCTCGACGACGACGCCATCCGCGTTTCCGCCCGGGTCTCCATGGCGGAGCTGATGATGTCCGGCTGCACCACCAGCTCCGACCATCTCTACGTCATGCCCACCAACGCCCGCCTCGACACCACCATCGAGGCCGCGCGCGAGATCGGCCTGCGGTTCCATGCCTCGCGTGGGGCCATGTCGCGCGGCGAGAGCAAGGGCGGCCTGCCGCCGGACAATTGCGTCGAGGACGAGGACTTCATCCTGAAGGATGCCGAACGCCTGATCGGCGCCTATCACGACATGAGCCGCCACTCCATGAGCCGGATCATCCTGGCGCCGTGCTCGCCCTTCTCGGTGACGCCGGAGCTGATGCGCGATGCGGCGGCCCTTGCACGCAAACACGACGGCGTGCGGCTGCATTCCCATATCGCCGAGGTGCTGGACGAGGAAGTCTACTGCAACGAGATCTACGGCATGCGCTCGGTCGGCTTTGCCGAATCCGTCGGCTGGCTCGGCGACGATGTCTGGTTCGCCCATGCGATCTTCCTCAACGACGACGAGATCCGGCTGTTTGCCGACACCGGCACAGGCGCCACCTATTGCCCCTCGGCGCATATGCGCTGCGGCCTCGGCATCATGCGGGTGCGGGAAATGCTGGATGCGGGCGTCAATGTCGGCCTCGGCGTCGACGGCTCGGCTTCGAACGACACCTCGAACATGTTCCTGGAGGCCCGGATCGGGCAACTGCTGCAGCGGGTCGCCCCGGCGCGCTACCTGTCGGAAAAGCCCGGCGGGCGCGGCGGCTTCGGCGGCACGCCGACGGCGCTGTCCGCACGCGAGACCCTGACCATGGCGACACGGGGAGGGGCGAAGCTGCTCGGCCGCGACGATATCGGCTACCTGGCGCCGGGCATGAGCGCCGACTTCATCGCCATGGACATGCACCAGCTTGGCCTGTCGGGCGCGGAGCGCGATCCGTTGGCGGCCCTGATCATGTGCGGACCGTTCAAGGTCGACCATTCCTTCATCAACGGCGTTCAGGTGATCGCCGACGGCCGGTTCACCGCCTTCGACGTGGACGGCGCGCTGGCCGAGCACCGGGACACCATGAAACGCCTGCACGACGCCTGAAGGCGCCTCTCAAAGGGGAACGAACATGAGCAAGACAGTGGAAAAGGCGGCGCTCGACAACTGGTACTGCATCGGCTGCGCCGCCGACATGCCCCTTGGCGACAGCAAGACGAAGCTGCTCGGCTCCGGCCTGGTGATCACCAAGGCCACCGACGACGCGGTGGCCGTGAGCCTGACGGACGGCAGCGCGGTGACGTCGAAGATCCGCTACGGCTATGTCTGGGCGACGCTCGGCGAGCCGGAGCGGGACGTGGTCCCCATTCCCGAAGCCGACGAGGCCGACCGGCGCTATGTCGCCTGCGGCGCGGTCACGGTGAAATCCTCCGGCCTGCGCATCGTGGAAAACTTCCTTGATCTCGCCCATTTCCCCTTCGTCCATACGGATATCCTCGGTTCCGAACCGCATACGGAGGTGGCGCATTACGACTGCGAGATCCGCCGCGACGTGGACGAGGTCTGGGCGACCAACTGCAAGTTCCTGCAGCCCAAGGCCGCCATGTCGGCGGAAGGCGCCATCGAGACGGATTACATCTACCGGGTCGCCAACCCCTTCGTGACGCTGCTCTACAAGACCTGCCCGAATGCGGACGACCGCTGGGACGTGATCTGCCTGTTCGTGCAGCCCATGGAAGAGGACCTGTGCCGGGCCCATCCGCTGATGCTGCTCATCGACGACGTGACGCCCCTGTCGGACCTGATCGCGTTTCAGCTCGACATCTTTCTGCAGGACCGCATTATCCTTGAAAACCAGCGGCCGCTGTTGCTGCCGCTGGAACCGCGCGCGGAAATCCCGACCCGCGCCGATGCCTCCTCCATCGCCTATCGCCGCTGGCTGAAGGAGAAGGGGCTGGTTTACGGGACAACGCTAACGGCGGCCTGAAAACTCATGGAAACAGTCCGGGGAAAGCTCGTTCGCGCGAGCGGGTTTCACGCGCCGGTGTGCGGCGAGGTGGACTGTCTTCACGACGCCCTGATCGCAGTGGGTGCGGACGGGGTGATCGGTGAGGTGATCCGTCCGGACGATGAGGCCTGGTCCGGGCGGATCACCGAAGCTCAAGAAGACGGCACCCTGGTGGAACTGCCCGAAGGCACCTTCCTGCTGCCCGGCTTCGTCGATCTGCATATCCACGCGCCGCAATATCCCCAGCTCGGCAACGCGCTCGACGTGCCGCTGGAAGTCTGGCTGCAGAAATACACCTTTCCGATAGAGGCGCGTTATGCGGACACCGCCTTCGCCCGCCGCGCCTATTCGCTGCTGGTCGGCGATCTCGTCGCCTGCGGCACGACGACGGCGGTCTATTACGGCACCATCCACGACGCGGCCAACCGGCTGCTCGCCGATATCTGCATCGAGGCGGGCCAGCGGGCGCTGATCGGCAAGGTCGCCATGGACGACAAGGAAAGCTGCCCGGATTATTACCGCGACGACAGCGTTGACGCCGCCGTGGCCGGCACCGCAAGTCTGATCGAGCATATCCGCAGTCATCCCGACAACGGCGAGAACCGGGTGCTGCCGGTGGTCACGCCGCGCTTCATTCCCTCCTGCACCGACGATCTCCTGACCGAACTCGGCGCGCTCGCCGCCGCCCATGACTGCCATGTGCAGACCCATTGTTCGGAAAGCGACTGGGAGCACGGCTACGTGCTGGCGCGCCACGGCGTCAGCGATACGGAAAGCCTGGACCGGTTCGGCCTGCTGCGCCGGGGCAGCGTGCTCGGCCACGCGAATTTCATCTCCGCCGCCGACATGGAGCGCATCCGCGTCCGTGAAGCCGCCGTCGCCCATTGCCCGCTTTCCAACGCCTACTTTTCCGGCGCGGTGTTCCCGCTGAAGGCGGCGCTTGAAAAAGGCCTGCACGTGGGGCTCGGCACCGACATTTCCGGCGGGCCGGCGGGCACCATGCTTGAAAGCGCCCGCGCGGCGATCATGGCTTCGCGTATGCTCGAAAGCGGCACCGACCCGGCACTCGGCCCCGAGGAACGCTCCGCCCAAAGCGACACGCGCATCGATTTCCGCACCGCGTTCCACCTGGCAACGGCGGGCGGCGGCGCGGCCCTCGGCCTGCCGGTCGGCAAGTTCGAGCCGGGCTGTCACTTCGACGCCGTGCTGATCGATCCGGAAGCTCCGCTCGGGGGCTTGCGCCTGTGGCCGGAGCTGCACGCGGGCGACGAGATCCTGCAGAAGATCGTCTATACCGCCAGCCGGCCGAACATCGCGCAAGTCTGGATCGGCGGCATGGCGCCGTCGACACCGGCAGCCTGACGGGGAGGGGAGAAGGATTGTGACCGACCTGATCAGAAAGCTGCCCAAGGCGGAGATCCACATCCACCTGGAAGGCGCGATCCTGCCGGGAACGGCCATGGAGCTGGCGAAAAAGAACGGCGTACCCCTGCCGGACTGCGACCGGGTCGAGGACCTTTATTCCTACGCCAATCTGATGGAGTTCCTCGCCGTCTACGGCGCGATTTCCGACAGCATCGTCACCGTCGACGACTTCCGCCGCATCGCCTACGAGATGCTGCAGTCGGCGGCGGACAATGGCTGCCGCTACATGGAATTCTTCATCAGCCCGCACGCCCATAAAGACGTTCCCTTCGCCCGCCAGTTCGAGGGCATCCGCAAGGGCATGGCCGACGCGGAGACGGATTTTTCCATCGTCTCGCGCATCATCCCCGGCATGAACCGCGAGCTTGGGCCCGCCGCCGGCGAAGCCTACCTGGACGAGGTGCTCGCCAATCGCGGCGACGACGTCATCGGCCTCGGCCTCGACTATAACGAAGCGCCGTTTCCCCCCGAACCCTTCGCCGATGTCTTCGCCCGCGCGGCACAAGCCGGGCTGCACCTGACGGCGCACGCGGGCGAAAGCGGACCGGCCGCCTATATCGCCGGCTCGCTCGACGCCCTGAAGGTGGAGCGCATCGACCACGGCTACAACATCGTCGACGATCCGGCGCTGATCGCCCGCTGCCGGGACGAGGGCATCGCCTTCACCTGCTGCCCCTCGACCACGAAATACACCACCAGCTGGCGCGATCTCGGCGCCGCCGACCACCCGATCCGGCGGATGAAGGCGGCGGGACTGGCCGTCACCATCAACTCCGACGACCCGCCCATGTTTGCAACCGACCTGGGCCGCGAGTTCGAGCTGGCGCACGCCGATCTCGGCTTTTCCCTGGAAGACCTGAAGACCGCGATCCTGACCGGCCTGGACGCCTCCTGGCTGGACGAGACCACCAAACGCCAGTGGCGCGCCGAATGGGCGGCCGAAATCGACGCGGCGCTTGCGACCTGAAACACGAGGTAAGGAAACGATCATGACCGACACCATTCCCGTTATCGACCTGACGCCGCTGTTCGAAGGCGGCGAGGCGGGGCGCAAGGCGGTCGCGAAGCAGATCGGCGAGGCCTGCCGCGGCATCGGCTTCTTCTATCTTTCCGGCCACGGCGTGCCCGCCAAATTGCGCGCGGACGTCTTCGCCATGGCCCAGACCTTCTTCGAAAGCCCGGACGAACTGAAAATGAAGTCGGCCTATTCCGCGGACACGGGCAACCGCGGCTATGTCCCGATGAAGGGCGAGTCCCTCGACCCGACCAAGGCGCCCGACCTGAAGGAAGGCTACAACATCGGCCTCGATCTTGGCCCCGACGATCCGGAGATCGTGAACAAGGCCCCGCTCCGGGCGCTCAACCTGTGGCCGGAGCTGCCCGGCTTCAAGGAGATCATGCTGGAATATTACAACGCCATGTGGGCCCTGGGGCGCACCCTGCACACGGCCTTTGCCACCGAACTCGGCCTGCCGGTGGATTATTTCGAAGACAAGCTCGACCGGCCGCTGGCGACCCTGCGCCTGCTGCACTACCCGGAAAGCCCGGCGGACATCGAGGAGGGCCAGCTTGGCGCCGGCGAACACACCGACTACGGCTGCGTCACCCTGCTGGCCACCGACGACGCCGGTGGCCTGGAAGTGCGCACCCGCAACGGCGCCTGGCTGGCGGCGCCCTATATTCCCGACACCTTCGTCTGCAACATCGGCGACTGCCTGATGCGCTGGACCAACGACCTCTACGTCTCCACCCCGCACCGGGTGGTCAACCCCTCGGGGCGCGAACGCTACTCCGTGCCCTTCTTCCTCGACCCGGACCCCGACGCCATCGTCGAATGTCTGCCCGGCTGTTCAAGCGAAGACAACCCGGCCAAATACCCGCCGATCCGCGGCGATGACTATCTGCTCAGCCGGCTGAACCCGACCTATGAGAAGTCGGGGTTGATTGGGGCTGGTTGAGGCGGGAGTAGTGGTTCGCTGTTCCGGTGTTTAATGATCGGAATGGGGTCGTGAACGGTGTGTCCGTTCTCAGGAGCTGGTTACAGGTAAGTGGACATTGGTTCTGTGGCCGCTTTCGCAACTAATGCGGCTTCAAGATTGAGCCCGGATATGGCAACAAGCCGATCTATACAGATTTTCACTTAATCGCTACGACCTATCCGAGCATAGAATATTGTGTTTTACTGAAAAAGTTGATCATATTTGGCGTCGGTTGACGAGGGGAATATGCCATGGATTTGAGCAATCCAGATGTACTGCGCAAAACCATAACGGACATTTTTTTGCACGAGGCAAGAGCAAGTTCCTTGAATTTTCGCGCGATCAGGAGAGACGCCCTCGAGCCTCTTATAGAACCTGGGCTTAGCGGGGAATACAACCTGCAAGAAGTCAACATGGACGATTTACGCAGAGCAATCAGAGCAGTAATCGAAGAATTGAATGATCCTCGCCGGCCAAGATTCGGCATTGACAGTTCAGCGGTCGCTGCAGCCGTTCGGAGCTCTAAGTGCCATTATCTTTGGTTTTGCTGAAGGGATATGCAATATGCCCAGCAAAGATGGTTTAGATTCAGCGATTGACTTCACCAAGCTATTAATAACTCTCGACAGCGCGCTAATTGCCTTTGCGACCGGGACGTCGTTCATTGCTACCCTACCGCACTTGTGGCAACGCCTCACGCTCTTGGCAGCGTTGTTCCTCTTGGTCATCAGCCTTTCCGCTGGAGCATTCGTTCTTATGAGAGCGGCAACCATGCTGGCGGAGAAGAACTACAATTTACAAGATAAACATCTGGGTTTGCCAGGTATGACAAACGTAGTTTGTTTTGCCGGCGGAGCCGTCGCCATCTGCATTCTTGCAGCATTCTCAATCTTCGGAGATCAATCCAAGGCTGCCGCGCCGTCCCATTCCCTATGCGTGTTTTGTGTGTTTCCAAAATGAGGCCCTGAAAATGAATGCGGAGGAGTATATTTCCATTCGCAAGTCCTCGCTTGGTCTACAGGACTGGTTTCTCGAGCTTGTTCCGGAGGATGGGCGCGGCGGAGGCTCCAATCTCACGACACTACCAAGCGACTTATTGGAACAGGCGCGCCGCTTCAAACTGTCGGGCACAACCAGCGAAATTCTGATTGGTCTACTAAGAAATGATCTAGTAAGGGAAGCGGTCGACGAGTTACTACCAAGGCTTCCGGGCAACCTTGCGACTCTACTCCGACCTTGCGAAACGCTAGCCTATGGAATGGTGAACGACGCAACATTCAATGGCGAAGTAAGGCGCGTTCCACAAAGCGAAGCGGTCGCGGTCGTCATTCCTTTTGGTTCCTTTGTGGCGATCAGTTACTTTGCGCTAGTACAAGTTTTTTGTGGCAGCAACGCTCTTCAAGCCTACGTCAGTGAAGGTGGCAGCGAGGATCTTGGTATAGGTGAAGGAAGTCTCTTGCGACTATCGCGGAGATTAAAGCTTAGAGTTTCACAGAAGTTCTTGCACCCTAGATTTAGGCAAAGCATCCCTAACGAACTCTTATTGATGGCTGAGTGCTACAATGACATCGGTGTCATCGATCCACCAACCATCATGAGGGAAATTTCAAGACTACCGCTTCCGCCAAATCCCAGAAGAGTGGGCCATCCATTGGAAGCTGGAAGCATATTGGGTTACTTCGGGCAAAGGTTTCTGCTGCTCCACGAGTGTGGACATGTCGTTAGCAATCATATTTATCAAACGGACAAAGACACTTCCCAAAAAGAATTTGAGGCTGATCGCTGGGCCTTTGAGTGTTGCTTGCGCATTAGCCCGACCGAGAAAGGGAAAGTGACAAGCCTACTTGGCGCTTGGTTGGTGCTGAACATTGCAGCGGCGATCGAACGCCGCGATGTCGCTGCAATGGAAACGCATCCGCTAGCAGACAAGCGTATCGATGCCCTTCGGCAGTTCATATTTGAGACTCCTCATCTTGATGACCTAGCTAGAAGGAATGCGCATAATTTTCTCAATGAGATGTCGAAGCGGGACCAAGAATATCAACGAAGCGCAAATTATCTTCTCCAGATCCTCGAGAGCACTAGGCTATCTTCCGATACCCTCGGCCGATTCATCGAACGTTGTATTCATGAGCAGCAGCCCCAAAGCTTCAAAGATCAATTTCCACGCTGGGTGCTCCTGGGGGCGCCAAGCGCACTATGTGAGTCTTTGGCTCGTGCTCGAGTGCGATATGAGCGCGAAGAGAACAAGCCTGCCTTGGACCTTGTTGAATGGGCCTTTGACTGTGCTCAACGCGCGCCCTCGCAGACCGTATTTCAAGCACTTAGTGAGGCTTATAATCGCTATAGAGGCTCCGCCTCATGAGTCGTGGCTGGTTGATTGGACGTCAAGCTAAGGCGTTTCCAAAGGAACTGGTTTAAATTGCCCCTAGAATTGCAGCCGACCTATTCCATTGATCCGGCGACGAGACAAAGCCGAATGCCCGCTTTCAGGAAGCGTCGCAGAAACCCTGAACAACCGGAACGGGCATGCTTAGCGGTCGTTTTTGCGATATCTGCCCAGAAGTACATCAGGACCAGATTTCGGCGAGGCGCATGTTTTCGCCCTCACCAATATTTGCGGGAATCTTACCCTCTACTAGAAATACCTCATCTTTGCTGTACTGCGCAGGCCTTCATGGATGACGAACTCGACAGACCTAACCCGAATGAAGTCGACCCTTCGAATGCGGGACGAACGTCGCCGCCGATGCCTCCATCATCAGAACCATGCCGTGCCCGCCTTCGGTAAAGGACGCCGCTCTTCCGACATCCGGTGAGATTGCGCCAGCCGTTGCCAGCGGGGAGGGCCGCGGAGAACCGGATCTGGCCGGTCCGACCCTTTTACCGGTTTCGCCGTAGGTTCTCACTGGCAAGCCGGTGATTCCCGGATAAGGTGTCGGCGGAGGTGCGATTGATGACCATGGGTGAAAAACCACGTCTGGCTGAGCTGTTGCTCGGCACGGAGGGCCTGGCGCTGCTGAGGCTGGCGTTTACCGGCGACGACGCGATGCGGGACGCGCGCGTCAAGGAGATGCGCGACCTGCTGGCGCATCAGGACGACCCGGAGCTTTCGGCCGCGCTGGCGGCCCCCGAATATGATTTGAATGCCGGCTATTCGTTGTGGTCGAAGACCTACGATGCGCCCTTGCGTCTGTTCTCCATCGAAGAGCCCGCCATGCAGGCGCTGTTCGAGACGCTGGAGCCCGGCACGGTGCTCGATGCCGCCTGCGGCACCGGGCGGCACAGCGTCGAGCTGGTCCGGCGCGGCCATCGGGTCGTTGGCGTCGACAGCTCCGAAGCCATGCTGGAGAAGGCGCGCGCGAAGTTGCCCGACGCCGACTTCCGGGTGGGCGATCTTGAGGCCCTGCCTGCGGATTCCCAGTCGTTCGATGCCGTCGTCTGTGCCCTGGCCCTGGTGCATCTTCCCGATCTTCACACCGTCCTGGCCGAGTTCGAACGGGTGTTGCATCCGGGCGGCCGCGTGATCATCAGCGATGTGCACCCCTTCCTGATCCTGCTCGGCTGGCAGGCGCAGTTCAAAACCGACGGCGGCGAAGCCGGCTTCATGCGCCTGCATCGCCACATGCTTTCCAACTACGCCGCGGCCGCGACCGCCGCGGGCCTGCGCATCCGGTCGCTGCAGGAACTGCCGCTGACGCCGGACTCCGCCATCACGGTCGCCACCGACCGTCTGCCCGAGGCCAACCACGCCGCCTGGGTCGGGCTTCCCGGCGTGGTCGTCTGGGAGTTCGAGAAGCCGTAGGAACCGGACACAGTGGTCGGCGGCAAAGCCTTTGGTCGAAGAATAAAAAGGGACTTCTTGAATACTCCGGCGCGGAAAAGCAGATCTGTCTGCTCGTCTGTGGTGTGCACAGGCAGGGCTTTATGTTATCTGCAATGTATAAATTAGCGAATATTTATAGTATGCTCCGGTCTCAGTGGGCCGGGATGACATTGCCATAATGCGTATTGAAACTCTCAACGAGATTGTTCGAAGGATCTACGCTGCCGCGAATGGCCAGGAAAACTGGGACGATGTTGTTGTCGAGCTTGGCGATCAGCTGAATCTCGGCGTCATACATGTGTTTCTGACGAACCTTGAGAACGGCGCCGGCTATATCGGCTCGTCGCCCCGTGGAAATCCTGAACTGGATCGAAAATACCGGGAAGAATACTTTGAATGCGATTTCCGTTTGCCGCGGATAATGGCTTCAAAACGGGGCCTGATGTTCGATGAACGGTCCATCGCGTCGGATGATGAGATCCGCAACAGTGCGCTGCATCAGGAGTTGTTCGTAAAAAACGGCGTTCATCGAATAATCGGCTCCAACATGAGCATCGATAATGCGCTCGGGTGGTTTGGAGTAACCACGCCGCAGGCATCTGACGACTTTTCCGACGAGCAACGCCAGGCCCTCGACTTTCTGGCGCCGCACATTCTGCAGGCCTTCGAAATCGCAAAGACACGCGCCGACCTCCAGTTCATGAACGATGCAAATCTGACCGTGCTGAACTTTGCGGGCATTGGTGTCCTTTACCTGGAAAACGGGGTCGCGACCGGCTGTAACGAAATTGCGGATGCTTTTTTCAAACGGGGCTTTTTGAAGCTGATCGGAGGACGGTTGCGCTGCCGGGACGAGCCTTCCGACAGGAAGTTGGAGAGCTACCTTTCGTCGTCGACAAGGACGGAAACCGACCAGCTGAGATTGACCGACACGGAGCAAGGGCTCGAGTATCTCATCAATATCCGGACGATCGGTCTGTTGTACAAGGAGACTGCCAACGGCATCGGCCAAAAGAGAGTTGTCCTGATAAGGATGCTCGACCGGGCAGGCAAACCGGATATCGAGACGGTTGCCGGATTTGGCAGGAATTTCCGGCTGAGCGATGCGCAGATTTCGGTCATACATGCGGTGTTGTGCAACATCCCGCTGTCAGAGCTTGCAGACACACGAGGCGTGAAGCTCGATATCGTCAGAAAGCAGCTCAAACTGGCCATGGAAAAGCTGGACGTCCGCAGCCAGAAAGAGCTGGTCATGCTGTTTGAACGGACCACCTTTTTCTAGACGGCGTATTGCCCTCCCGCGCTGAAGAAATGCCCGTTCTCTGGATTATCGGATCGGACACGTCCTCAAACAACGCTGAAGGGACATTCCCCAGCTGGGGAATAGGCACTCTGTCCCAATCTGCTTAAAATTACGGATGTTTGAACGTTCCCGGAAGGGGCTCGCAAACTCGATTTCGCCGAGCGGGTCGGGTTGCCGGATCCGGTTTTGGGGGCGCGGAGATATTCAACCGGATTCACTTCTGGTGAGCCCGGTCCTCGGGGGAACTCTCCCGGGTGTTACTTTATTCATTTTCAAACCTCTCCTTTTTGCGGCAATCTGACCCTCACCGGGAAATTCCTCATCTTTGCCGTGCGGCGCGCGCCCTCATGGATTACGATCCCGGCTTTCCGGCCCAACCCGAATAAAGGAGCCCCTTTGAATGTGGGACGAACGCTACGCCACCGATGACTACATCTTCGGAACCGCGCCGAGCCAGTTTCTGGAAAAAAATGCCGGTCTGCTGACACCCGGCGAGACGGCGCTGGCCGTTGCCGACGGGGAGGGGCGCAATTCGGTTTATCTCGCGGAGAAGGGCCTGTCGGTGACCGCGATGGACAGCGCCGCTACGGGCATCGAAAAGGCGCGCCGGCTTGCACAGGCCAAGGGCGTCGAGGTGGATTTCCGGCTGGCCGATCTGAAGACCTGGGAGTGGGCGCCCTCGAAATACGATGTCGTCGCGGCGATCTTCATCCAGTTCGCGCCCCCGGAATTCCGGGCGGAAATCTTTAACGGCATCGAATGCACCCTGAAGCCCGGCGGACTGCTCCTGCTGCACGGCTACACGCCGAAACAGCTGGACTACAAGACCGGCGGGCCGTCGGCTGAAGAAAACCTCTATACCAGGGACATGCTGTCCAAGCGCTTCGGTGCCTGGGACATCCTGCGCCTGGAAGAATACGAAGCCGAACTCAACGAAGGCGCGGGCCATTCGGGCCGGTCCGCCCTGATCGACCTGATCGCGCGGAAGCCCGGGGTGGTTTGAGGGACGGCGGCATTCTGCCGTCATTCCGGATAACAGAGATGCCGCTTGCGCCCGTCTCCCCCCTTGAGGGGGAGATGTCCGCGACAGCGGACAGAGGGGGGTCTCAGCCGCACGACATATCGCAGCGCTCGAGAGCGACGCCACTGCCTTCACCCCCCTCTGTCACCAAAGGTGACATCTCCCCCTCAAGGGGGAGAGGGGTGTAAACGGCATGGCCGCGCCTCACACACCACCGTTGCCCGGCCCTGAGCCGGGGTCACCTCGCAAAGCCGCTTGCCGCAGCTTTGGCGCAGGACAGCAAACGCTCTGCAGACGAGCAGTTGCCGGGTCTCACGGAGTTCGCCCGGGATGGCGGTTTGGGGGATGGCAATGCCTCGCCATTCACTCAGGTTGTCATCCCGGTTTGGCGCAGCAGCGGCAAGACCGGGATCCGGTACGCCGTGTGGCTTGCGGTTGGAAAAGATAGCTAAATCAATAGTTTACTGGATCCCAGCCTGCGCTGGGAGGACAAGGAGTGTTTGGCGAAACGGCGTGCCTTTTCGCAGGCCGCGCCCCACACACGACCGTCACCCCGGCCTCGAGCCGGGGCCTACTCGCACGGCCGCTTGCCGCAGCTTTTGGCCAGGGCAACAAAGGCTCTGGAAACGAGTAGGTCCCGGGTCTCACTGCGTTCGCCCGGGATGACGGTTTGAGGGGAGGCGACACCCCGCCCCAAAACTCAGCCAAGCCCCACCGGTTCGCGGCCTCACGACAGGCTGTCGAGATTATGCAGGCAGCGCCTGAGATAACCGTTGAACTGTTCGACCTCCGCCGGCGTGAAGCCGTCCAGAAGCTCTTTCTGGCGGTTGAGCGAGGCGTCGAGAATGCGGGCGTGGAGATCGCGGCCCTTCTTTGTGAGACGCCATTCGCGGCGGCGTTCGTCGGGGGTGCCGGCGGTGGAGGCCGCCAGTCCGGATTTTTCCAGCCGGGCCAGGCTCCGGCTCACGGCCGCCTTGTCGATCCCCATCGTCTTGCTGGCATGGGCCACGTTGCTGCCGGGCGCGCGGGTGAGCATCACCAGCATGCGCCAGTCCATGACGCCGAGGCCGAATTCGGTCCGGTAATGATGCGCGGCCTTGCGGGTGAACCGGTTGGCGGCGAAAGTCAGCAGGACCGTTGTGGAGCGGGAAAAGCTGAGGGTCGTCGCGTCGGCCGGTATCCCGGCATCGTCCGGGGTCACCAGGAACATTTCGTCGGGCAGGTCCGGATTGTCAGCCACTTGATCAGCCACCTTTTTGAACAGGCCAACGGATACCGCGTTGACTTCTCGTTGACAAGTCAACGCGGCTCATGTTGTCATGTCAACGAGTAAATGGGGGAGTAAGTAAATGGGGGGAGCAGCGCACATGTCCGATGCGCCGATTTATAATATCGATCCGGACGCCTTCTGGAGGGATCCGTATCCCGACCTCAAGCGCATGAGCGCCCAGGGACCGGTGGTGTTCGTGCCGCAGCTGGGGGCGACGCTGCTGACCCGGCGGGACGACATTTTCGAAAACGAAAAGAAGGTGGACGTGTTCTCCTCCGTTCAGCCGGACGGGCTGATGACGCGGCTCATGGGCCAGAACATGATGCGCAAGGACGGCGCGGCCCATATGGAAGAGCGCAAGGCGATCTTCCCGACCGTTTCCCCGCGCACGGTCAAGGCGGCCTGGCGGGCGGCGTTCGAGGATCTGACCACGTCCATCCTCGACGAGATCGCACCGAAGGGAGAGGCCGACATGGTACGCGACATCGCCATGCGCATCTCCGCCGAGGCGCTCAAGGCGATCACCGGCCTCACCAACATGCCCTGGCAGGAGATGGACCGGGTCAGCCAGGGGATGATGGACGGCTGCGCCAACTATGCGGGCGACCCGGAGGTCGAGGCGCGCTGCAACGACTGCACGGCATCGATCGACCGCTACATCGACGATCGGATCCCGGATCTGACCGAAAACCCGGACCATTCCCTGCTGTCGGTCCAGCTGCAGGCGGGTCTGAGCGAGGAACAGTATCGCGCCAACGTGAAGCTGGCGATCTCCGGCGGCCAGAACGAACCGCGCGACGTCATTGCCGGCATGAGCTGGGCGCTCCTGACCCATCCCGACCAACTGAGGATGATCCTCGACGGCAAGGCGACCTGGTTCGACGCCTTCGACGAATATACCCGCTGGATCGCCCCGGTGGGCATGTCGCCGCGCCGGGTGGCGCAGAAATACGAGCTGCACGGGGTTACGCTGGAACCGGAGGACCGGGTGTTCCTGATGTTCGGCGCGGGCAACCGGGACGACAGTGTCTTCACCGATCCGGACAGGTTCGACATCACCCGCGACACCCGGGCCTCGATCGCCTTCGGCGCCGGTCCGCACTATTGCGCCGGGGCCTCGGCGTCCCGCTGCCTGATCGGAGAGGTCGCCATGCCGATGATCTTTTCCCGGCTGAGGGGACTGCGCCTGGATGGCGAAACCACATTCGGCGGCTGGGCATTCCGCGGGCCGCTGAATATGCCGGTCGCCTGGAACGCCGATTGAACGGGGCGGGGGCGTTGGAGGAGGGAGCTTCATAGTCAATCACAGGTCCAACGACAGCTCTGGAGGGGGCTGAAGGGCCGGATTGTGGAAATGTCCCGGTAAAAATGCTTGAATTTTACCGGAATAATAATGGGAGGAATAAAATGGAACGCAGGACTTTTCTGAAGGCGGCCTCGGCCGCCGGCATCTCGGTGGTCGGATTCAATCCGCTGGCGGCGCTCGCGGCGAACACCAGCCTTCGCATCGCGACCTGGGTGCCGCCGATATCGCCTATCACGTCGCCGCCTATACGCCGGGGCCGTTCGAGGTGGCGCGCGGCATCGAGATGCCGTTCATGTCGCCCAGTGCCGAGGTCGGCTCGATGGCGACCGTTGACTGGTATGAGCGCAACATCGGCTTCGACGCCGAATTCAAGGACGTCAAGGTCCTGACCATCTTCGTCCATGGCCCGGGCGTTCTGCACTCGAAGGAACCGATCCACACCCTCGACGACTTCCAGAACGTCAAGGTCCGCGTCGGCGGCGGCGGCGTGCGCATGGCCGAGGCCCTGGGGGCTGCGCCGGTCGCAATGCCCGCCAGCCAGGCCTACGAATCCCTGCAGAAGGGTGTGGCCGATGCCGCCATGTTCCCCTGGGAGGCGATCAAGGGCTTCCGGCTTTATGAGCTGGTGGACAACCACCTGGAAATCCCCGGCGGTCTCTACACCACGTTCTTTGCCGTCATCATGAACCGCGGCAAGTGGGACGCGCTGCCGGACGAGCACAAGCAGGTGCTCACCGAATTCGGCGGCCTCAAGGGCGCGCAGATCTTCGGCAAGGGCTGGGACGACGCCGACGTGGCCGGCAAGAAGACGGCAACCGACAATGGTCACACCATCTCGGTTCTGTCGGAAGAAGAGCAGCCGAAATGGGCGGAGAAGGTCGCCTTCGTCGAAGACGACTGGGTCAAGCTGGCCAACGAGCGCGGCTACGACGGCGCGGCCCTGCTGGAGGACCTGAAAGCCACCGTGAAGAAATACAACTCGTGATCCCGGTCTGACCGGAGCGGGCGGCGTCCGACGCCGCCCGTTTTATACGTGGCTCAGCAACCGGAATCCGAGCAATGCAAAGACTTGTCAACCGCCTGTCCTACGGGCTGGCGTATGTGTCCGGCGCGGCCTTGATTGCCGTGACCGTCCTGATGTCCATCGACGTGGCTGGCCGCTACCTGTTCAGCGCGCCGCTGACCTTCGCGGTGGAAACGATCGAACTGCTGATGGGACTGGCGATCACCTTCGGCCTGGCGATCACGACCTATCGCCGGGGGCATGTCCGGGTCGACCTGGTGACCCATGTCGCCCCGCCAAAGCTCAAGGTCTTTCTGGACCTCTTGGCGGACCTCGCCTCGATCGTGGTCTTCGCGCTGATCGCGTGGAAGCTGTTCGACAAGGCAGGCCAGACGCTGCGGGACGGCCTGTATACCCAGATCCTGAGCCTGCCTGTTTATCCGGTCGTCTATCTGATGAGTGCCGGGGCAGCAGTGGCGCTGCTGGCGGCGGCGGTGCTCGTTTTCCGGGGTGGCCCGAGCGGCCGGGAGGACTGAACCTTGGATCCCATCACAATCGGCATCCTGTCCTTTGCCGCCCTTGCGGTCATGCTCGTTCTGACCATTCCGATCGGCGTCGCCATGGCGCTCGCCGGCCTCGGCGGCACGGCGGCCATCATCGGCACCAATGCTTCCGTTTCCCTGTTCGCGACCACGGTTTACTCGACGACCGTCACCTATGAACTGTCGATCGTGCCGCTGTTCGTCCTCATGGGCGCGCTGGCCGCACGGTCCGGGTTGAGCCGCGAGCTTTATGACGTCTTCAATGTCTGGCTGGGGCGGTTCCGCGGCGGTCTGGCGATCGCAACCATCGGTGCCTGCGGCGCATTTGCGGCGATCTGCGGCTCGTCCCTTGCAACGGCGGCGACGATGTCGCGGGTGGCTCTGCCTGAAATGGAGCGCCACAATTACGCCGACAGCCTGGCCACAGGCGCGGTCGCGTCGGGCGGTGTCATCGGCATCCTGATCCCGCCGTCGGTGATCCTGGTCCTCTATGGCATCCTGACGGAAACCTCCATCGGTGACCTGTTCATCGCGGGCGTCATCCCCGGACTGCTGTCCATCCTCGGATTCATGCTGATCATCGCGATCATCACCCATATCTGGCCAAACCTGGGTCCGGCCGGGGAGAAAACCTCGTGGCACGCGAAACTGTCCGCCCTGGCGCGCACCTGGGCGATCATTCTCCTGTTCGCGATCGTGATCGGCGGGATCTATCTCGGCGTGTTCACGCCGACGGAGGCGGCCGGCATCGGTGCCGTCGGCGCCTTTGCCATTGCCGCCATGCGCCGGCGGCTGACCTGGTCCACCTTTGTCGACGCACTGCTGGAGACGGTTCAGACCAGCGCCATGATCTTCACCGTCCTGGTCGGGGCGGTGACCCTCAACAACCTGACGATCTTCTCCGGCCTGGCGGGCGCGCTCGGCGGTTTCGTGTCGGGACTGGAGATGCATCCGATGGCGGTTATGGCCATCATCCTGCTCATGTATCTGGTTCTCGGCTGCTTTCTTGACGCGCTGGCGATGATCCTGCTCACCGTCCCGATCTTCTTTCCGATCGTGACCGGTCTCGGTTTTGACGGGGTCTGGTTCGGCATCATCGTGGTGATGGTGGCCGAACTCGGCCTGATCACGCCGCCGATCGGCATGAATGTCTTCGTGATCAAGGGGATGGCGCCACAGGTCGCGCTGGGGTCGATCTACCGGGGCGTGATGCCCTTCGTCTTCGCCCAGCTGGTCCTGATCGCGCTGGTCTTCCTGCTGCCACAGCTTGCGCTCTGGTTGCCGGAAACGGCAGCCTCGTTCAGGTAAGCGGGGAGGGTAGGCCGCGCGCCGGGCACTGTGTCCGGCGACGCGTGTGCTGCGGGATCTGTGTCGGGATCAGAGCGGGCTGGCTTCGTAGCCCGCATCCCGCAGAGCATTGGTGATCGTTTCCGGCCCGGCGGAGGTGCCGATCTCGACCACGTGTGTGTCCAGGTCGCAGGCGACATCTGCCGACGCGTCGACGGCCTTGACCGCCTTTTCGATGGAAGCGACGCAGTGGCCGCAGCTCATGTCGGGAACGCTGAATTTCATGTGGGACTCCGTAGTTGAATGGGTCCTTTTTCGACGTTCCAGTTACGGGAGGGTCAAGGAGAAAAATCAATTTGAAAAAAGTTTTGGCGCGGCCTTGACCTTCCAGTGACTGGAAGTGCCATCTGATGGAAACCTACCAAATCAGCTTGGAGTTGGACCCATGTCCGGCCATCAGAAAGTCACCCTGTCGGTCCAGGGAATGTCATGTGCGTCTTGTGTCGGGCGCGTCGAGCGCGGCCTGGCGTCCGTTGAAGGGCTCGACGATGTCGGCGTGAACCTCGCCACGGAAAGCGCGCAGTTTAAGGCCGCACCGGAGAAGATCGCCGCTGCGGTCGCCAAACTTGAGGATCTCGGCTATCCGGCGCGCACGCAGACGGTCACCCTCAACATCCAGTCCATGTCCTGCGCCTCCTGCGTCGGCCGTGTCGACAGGGCGCTTGCGGCCGTCCCCGGGGTTCTGAGCGTCAGCGTGAACCTGGCCGCGGAAACGGCGACCGTGATCTATGCGGAAGGCGCGGTCACCGTTCAGGAACTGATAAAGGCCAGCACCGATATCGGCTACCCGGCCAGCATCGCGGAGGCAGGCGCCACCCAGAACCGCAGCGAACGCAAGGCGGAAGAAGCACGCGACCTGGCGCGCAAGATGGCAATTGCCGCGGTCTTCGCCCTGCCGGTGTTTCTCATTGAAATGGGCGGGCACCTGATCCCGTCCCTCCATCACCTGATCGCGGCCACCATCGGCCAGCAGACAAGCTGGATCCTGCAATTCCTGCTGACGACCGTCGTCCTCGCCGGCCCGGGCCGCGCCTTCTACACCAAGGGGATACCCGCGCTCCTGAAGGGCGCACCGGACATGAACAGCCTGGTCGCCGTCGGCACTGGGGCTGCCTATCTCTACTCGGTCGTCGCGACCTTCCTGCCGGATCTGCTCCCGGCCGGGGTGCGCGCGGTCTATTTCGAGGCGGCGGCGGTGATTGTCGTCCTGATCCTGCTCGGACGTTTCCTTGAGGCGCGAGCCAAGGGACGCACGGGCGCCGCCATCCAGAAGCTGCTCGGCCTCCAGGTCAAGACGGCGCGGGTGTTGCGCGACAATGAGATGATCGAGGTGCCGATCGAGGCGCTCGGCCTTGGCGACATCGTCGTGGTGCGCCCCGGCGAGCGGATTGCCGTCGACGGCGAAGTGGTCGAAGGATCGTCCCATGTCGACGAAAGCATGATCACTGGCGAGCCGGTCCCGGTTTCGAAATCCGCCGGCAGCGCGGTGACCGGAGGAACGGTCAACGGTGCGGGCGGGTTACAGTTCAAGGCAACCCGTGTGGGTGCCGATACGACCCTGTCCCAGATCATCCGCATGGTGGAAGAGGCGCAGGGCGCCAAGCTGCCGATCCAGGGGCTCGTCGACCGCATCACGCTGTGGTTCGTTCCCGCGGTCATGACGGCCGCCGTCCTGACCGTGCTGGTGTGGCTGATCGTCGGCCCGGAGCCCGCCCTGACCCTTGCCCTGGTCGCCGGCGTGTCGGTGCTGATCATCGCCTGTCCCTGTGCCATGGGGCTCGCGACGCCGACCTCCATCATGGTCGGCACGGGCAGGGCGGCCGAGATGGGCGTCCTGTTCCGAAAAGGCGACGCGCTGCAGCAGCTTGCCGGTATCGGCATCGTAGCGCTGGACAAGACCGGCACGGTCACCGAGGGCCGGCCGGAACTGACCGACCTGGTTCTTGCGGACGGGTTTGACCGGTCCTTCGTCCTCTCCCGTATTGCCGCCGTCGAGGCGCGCTCGGAGCATCCCGTTGCCGAGGCTATCGTCAGGGCTGCGGGAAACGAGGGCCTGGAGCTCCCGGAAGCGGGCGAGTTCTCCTCCATCACCGGGCATGGTGTCGTCGCGGTCGTCGAAGGTGAGCGCGTCCTGGTCGGCGCTGACCGGCTGATGGAACGGGAAGGCATTTCGACCGGTGTGCTTTCGGACGAGGAAACCAGGCTGGCCAAACGCGGCCGCACGGCGCTCTATGCGGCCATTGACGGGAAACTCGCTGCAGTCATCGGCGTCGCCGATCCGGTCAAGGCCTCGAGCCGGGCCGCGATCGCAGCCCTTCATGGCCAGGGCCTGAAGGTTGCCATGATCACCGGCGACAAGCGCGAGACCGCCGATGCGATTGCCGCCGAAACCGGCATTGATATCGTGATCGCGGGCGTGCTGCCCGACGGCAAGGTGGCGGCCCTGACGGAGCTCAAGGGAGAGGACGGCCGGATCGCCTTCGTCGGCGACGGCATCAACGACGCTCCCGCGCTGGCCCACGCGGATGTGGGGATTGCGATCGGGACGGGAACCGATGTCGCGATCGAATCAGCCGATGTCGTGCTGATGTCGGGCGACCTCCGCGGTGTGGTGAACGCTTACGAGGTCTCCCGCAGGACCATGCGAAACATCAAGGAGAACCTGTTTTGGGCCTTTGCCTATAACACGGCCCTGATCCCGGTCGCGGCAGGCGTGCTTTATCCGGCATTCGGTCTATTGCTGTCGCCGGTTCTGGCCGCCGGCGCCATGGCGCTTTCCTCGGTCTTCGTCCTGACAAACGCCCTGCGCCTGCGCCGGATCGCACCGGCCATGGACGAGGCAAGGCCCGCGGTTGCCGTAACCCGGCATGCGGCGGCCGTCCCTGCTGAATAGGAAAGGGGCCGTGCGGGACTGCCTGCGCTGCGGCCCGGCTGCCTGCAAACGCGTTCGCTCTTGTCATTAGCCTTTCGGCAACATGCGTCCGATAGAAGACTTGACCGGGAAACCGGTTGAACAGATTGTTGCCTCTATTCGCGTGTTACTAGAGGGCGAACGGATCCAATAGGCCGACATTGATGAAACGACGTTCCTCCATTGCGGTCTTTTTGAAAACCATCCTTGCGGTGGCGTTCGTCCTTGCCGGTGGATCGTTCAGTCACCAGCTCGCCGACAAGCCCCATGACCATGCACAGGTGATCGGCACCAGTGCCGGTAGCGGTCACACCCATGACCACGTGGCGCCGGGCGCAGAGGGTCTCGTTGCAGATCATGAAACGGTCCATTGCGGCGCCTATTTGCTTGCCCTGACCGTGGATGCGCGACTGAACGTCCCGGATCCTGGCAGGGAAGCCGTCAGCGTTTCCTTCGCAACCGTCGCTTCGCGGGTTGCGACAATCGATCCGCCGCCCCCACGAGGTCTCCTCCTGTCCATCTGAAACGACATGCGGCGGCGCGTCCGCCGGTAATCCGGATACAGGAATCGATCAATGAAATTTACGGTATTGACCGTCGCGGGCTCGCTCCTGCTGACGGGGGCTGTGGCTGCCTATGCCCACGGCGGTGCGTCAGGCGTCGTCAAGGAACGAATGGACGCCATGGGCGTTATGGGGGATGTCATGAAATCCCTGTCCGCGATGATGCGCGGAGAAAAGACCTATGATGCGGATGCGGTGCGCAAGGGCGCGGCAGCGATCCGGTCCCATTCCGGCGAGGCTTTGACCAAACTCTTCCCGGAACACAGCATTGAAGGCCCCTCCGAAGCCAAGCCTGAAATCTGGACGGATTGGCAGGCGTTCTCGGAGCTTTCCGACCAGCTCGGTCTGTTTGCGACCGGGCTTGAGAAGGCGGCCGACAATGGCCTCGCCCATTCAGGTGGCGGTACCGGCATGATGGGCCAGGGGAACATGATGGGCGGAGGTTCCATGATGTCCGGCGGCGGCATGATGGGATCTGCCCCGATGATGGGCGGTGCGGGGCATATGGCGGACCCCGCCATGCTGGCCCAGATGCCGGCCGACGGCGTGTTCAACATGGTCGCGCAGACCTGCTCTGCCTGCCATTCCAGGTTTCGGGTCGAGAAAAAATAGCCGATGCGGCCTTGGCTCATTGTCGCGATTGCCGCTCCCGCGTTGGCGGGAGCGGCAATCGCCGTGCTTCACGTCTGGCCGATCGGCCGGCCGGAAACGATCGGGGTTATCGCCGGTGATCCGGCCCGTGGCGCCTATCTCGCCAGGATGGCCGGATGCATTGCCTGCCACACCGATACGAGCGGCGGCGGACAACCCCTTGCGGGCGGCGTCAGGCTGCCGACCGACTTTGGCACGTTCTATTCGCCGAACCTGACGACCGATCCGGACCACGGCATCGGCAGCTGGACGATCCAGGACTTCGCGGCTGCGCTGCGCCAGGGTGTGTCGCCGGAAGGCAAGCCCTATTATCCGTCCTTTCCCTATCCGTTCTACAACGCCTTAAGCGATCAGGACGTGGCGGACCTCTGGGCGGCATTCAGGACCGTGCCTGCCGTGTCCAAGCCTTCAAAACCTCACGACATGATGCCGCCCTTCAACCTGAGAGCAGGCCTCAAGGTCTGGCGTGCGCTCTACCATATTCCGGAGACCTTCACCTCCGTTTCCGAAAAAAGCGATCTCTGGAACCGGGGGAAGTTCATCGTCGAAGGACCGGCCCATTGCGGCGCCTGTCATACGCCCAGAAACCTGCTGGGTGCCCGCCAGGCGGAAATGGCCTTGCATGGCGCCGAAGACCTGCCGGACGGCGGCAAGTCCCCGCCCATTACCAGCGCCGCCCTTAAGAAGGAAGGCTGGACCGTAAGCGCCCTCAAATACGCCCTTCAAACCGGGGTCATGCCGAACGGCGATGTCTTCGGAGGTTCCATGGGGGAAGTCGTCCGCGACGGAACGGCGTTCCTGTCGGATGAAGACCGCCTCGCCATCGCAACCTATCTCCTGGAAAGGGGCGGGTGAGGTATGTTGTTTTCCGGACGGGAGTCCTGCGCATTTGAATTGCCGTCAATCACGGACAATTCAATTGTTGCAGGGCCGGCGCCCGGATAGAGACTTTTTTATTGTTGGATAGGTGTTTCGTGCGCAACCTGGTTCAGATTTTCATTACCGGCATCTTTCTTCTGGGAGTTGTTCTGCCTGGAGCGGGTGCGCACGGCTTGGCCGACGGTCCGCGCATGGAGATGTCCCATGCCGCGAAACTATCTGAACCCATGCCGCATATGCACCAGCACGGCGCCAAGCACGGACGTCCGGCCGATTGTCCGGCCGGCAAGGCCGGTGTCGACGGCAAGATCGTCCCGGAAACCTGTTGTCAGTCTTCCTGTTTCGTCGATCTGGCGATCCTTCAGGCCCCGGTCTTTTCCGGGTGGAAAGTGATGGCGCCCTATTTGCCGATGACCGGTTCGCTGACGGATGCGTCCCGCTATCGGGTGGAGCATCCTCCCAGATCCTGATCTCGTCCCGGGGCTTGCCCGGGCAAATCGCGCGCCGCCTTTGCCGCGGTGACGTTTTTAAAAAATCGAGATCAGTGAGTTTCAATGAGACTAAGCGTTTTTGCTGCGCTCTCGCCGCTGTTGGTCGGCGGCTGCGCAGCCACGGCACCGTTGCCGGACCTGTCCGCCGGACCGGGGCCGCAAGACCCGGCTACCGCCATCCATGCCCTTTATCCGTCTTCGGTAACCGAGGGCTATACGGCCCGGGGGCCCGTTGAACCCGGCTCATGGCGCAATCTCAACGACCGGCAAGCGCCGGGCCGGGGAGGTGGGTCGTGAGGAGAATCCCGGGCAAGCCCCTTCTTTGTATCGCATCGGCCGCCCTGTTGGCAGGGTGCGTCTCGGCCGAGCAGGTGGCCACCTATTCCGAGCAGAAACCCGGTTTCCGGGCGGTCTCAGCCGGGGCGTCCTCGAGGACTGGCAACAAGGAGACCGTATGGATCGAGAATGCGGACCATTCGAGGGCCGTCTCCGAGCGGGTCCGCAAGATGGTGCACAGGAAGACGATCAACGCCGAGACGGCGGTCCAGGTTGCCTTGCTGAACAATCGCGGACTGCAGGCGTCCTACGCGGCGCTGGGCATGAGTGCAGCCGATGCGTGGCAGGACACGATGCTGGAAAACCCGATCGTTTCCGTCGGTCTCTTCGGTTTGGCGCATCCCGAGGTCAGCGGATTTCGCACGATCGAAAGCACGGTCGCGGCGAACCTCGTGTCGCTCGCGACGCAAAAGCAGCGGGTCGACGTTTCGGACACCAGGTTTCGCCAGGCCCAGGCTGTTGCGATCGGCGACACGCTTTCGCTGGCGGCCGAGACCCGACGCGCCTGGATCGACGCCGTTGCCGCATTCGAAACGGTTGCCAATCTGAACCAGGCCCAGGTTGCCGCGGACGCGGCGTCGCAACTCGCGCAGAAACTTGGCGAGACGGGTGCCATGCCCAAGGCCGGGCAGGCGCGCGAACACGCCTTCTATGCGGAACTGACCGGGCAGAAGGCGGAAGCCCGATTGGCCGCAAGGCTCGCAAAGGAGCGGCTCACCCGCCTGATGGGGCTGTGGGGGCAGGACGTCGAATATTTCGTGCCCGACAGCCTGCCGGCACTTCCCAGGGCCCCGCGCGGCAATCCGTCGATCGAGGCGGATGCGTTGCGCAACCGCATCGACCTGCAGGTCGCAAGACTTGAACTGGAGGCCGTCGCCAAAAGCTATCGCCTGACGGAAGCCACCAGATACGTCACCGATCTGGAATTGATCGCCGGCGCGGAGGCGGAGCGGGAAATCGAAACCGAATACGAACTCAATGGCCCGGATCTGGAGGAAAAGAAGACGAAAAAGACCCTCGTGACGCCCCAGATCGAGCTGGAATTCGCCATTCCGGTTTTCGACAGCGGCAAGGCGAGGATGCGCAAGGCGGAATACGCCTACATGCAGGCGGCGAACCGTCTGGCGGAAAAAGCGGTGAACATCCGCTCCGAAGCCCGCTCGGCCTACACCGCCTACAGGTCGTCGCACGAGATAGCCCGTCATTACCGCGACGCCGTGCTTCCGCTTCGCAAAACGGTCGAGGAGGAAAGCCTGCTGACCTACAACGGCATGATCACCAACACGTTCGACCTTCTCGCCGACACCCGCGCCCGCATCGACACCCAGCTGATGGCCGTCAATGCCCGCAGGAACTTCTGGCTCGCGGAGGCGGATCTGACGGCCGCCACATTCGGTGCGGGTCCGATGGAGGGGGGCCGCACCGGCGCCACCGTCAACGTGGCTGCGGCCGAAGGGGGAGGTCACTGATGGATACCCGTCAAAGGAACAGGATGATGATGAACCGACGTCAGCTTCTGGGCGCGAGCGCAACCGGAGCCGCCCTCGTAACCACCGCCGCCTGGGCGAAAACGTCCAACATGGGCCTGCCGGAGGCGGCCGTCATGGATGGACCGGCCACCCAGGCTCCCAAAGCCGCCCCCGACACCGGCGTGCCCTACAATCCCGTGGTGACCCTGAACGGCTGGACGCTGCCCTTCCGCATGAACAACGGTGTGAAGGAGTTCCACCTGGTCGCGGAACCGGTGGAACGGGAACTCGCCGAAGGCATGACGGCCTACCTGTGGGGCTACAACGGCCAGTCCATCGGCCCGACCATCGAGGCGGTCGAGGGAGACCGCGTGCGCATCTTCGTGACCAACAGGCTCCCCGAACACACATCGGTGCATTGGCACGGCCTCATTCTGCCTTCAGGCATGGATGGCGTCGGCGGTCTGTCCCATCCCGGCATCCCGCCGGGCAAGACTTTCGTCTACGAGTTCGATCTCGTGAAATCCGGCACCTTCATGTACCACCCGCATGCCGACGAGATGGTCCAGATGGCCATGGGCATGATGGGGTTTTTCATCGTGCATCCGAAAGATCCGGCCTTCATGCGGGTCGACCGTGATTTCCTGATCATGCTCAACGCGTTCGACATCGAGCCGGGCTCCTACGTGCCGAAGATCATGACCATGACCGACTTCAATCTGTGGACATGGAACAGCCGGATCTTCCCCAGCATCGATCCGCTGGTGGTCGCGAAGAACGACCGGGTCCGGGTGCGTGTCGGCAACCTGACCATGACCAACCATCCGATCCACATGCATGGATACGACTTCGAGGTCACCTGCACGGATGGCGGCTGGGTGCGCCCGGAAGCCCGATGGCCGGAAGTCACGATCGACATTCCGGTCGGCGCGATGCGGGCCTATGAGTTCGATGCCGTGCATCCGGGCGACTGGGCGATCCACTGCCACAAGTCCCATCACACCATGAACGCCATGGGCCATGACGTGCCGACCTTCATCGGGGCGGACAAGACGGCGCTGACGCGCAAGATCCGTCTGCTTCAGCCCGAATATATGCCCATGGGTTCCAACGGCATGGCGGAAATGGCGGAAATGGCCATGCCGATCCCGGACAACACCGTGCCCATGATGGCGGGCTGGGGCCCCCATGGCCCATTGGAAATGGGCGGCATGTTCTCGGTAGTGAAGGTCCGCGAAGGCCTCTCCGCCGGCGATTACAGCGATCCCGGCTGGTACGTAAACCCGCCCGGAACCCAGGCCTGGGAATGGACCGGCGAGCTGCCGGACGCCAGCCGGGCGGACACGCCCGCGACCGCACCACAGCCGTCCCGCACCGTCGGATCCGGCTCCACCCATTCCGGCCATGCCGGACACAAGTAAACGAAATCTGTCTCAGCTAGCAGGAGAATGAAATGAACAAGCTTATCGGTTTCCTCGCCGCAGTCACCCTGGGCACCGCTGTCGCAACCGCCGCTTTTGCCACGGATTATACCCGGGGCACCGTGAAAAAGGTCGACTTGAAGGGCAAGAAGGTCACCATCATTCACGAGGAACTGAAAAACCTCGACATGCCCGCAATGACCATGGTTTTCCGCGTAGCCGATGACGCCATGCTGGAGAAAGTTCAGGAAGGCCAGGAGGTCGAGTTCGTGGCGGACAGGATCAACGGCAACCTGACGGTCATCGAGCTGAAGGAATAACCGTTTTGCAGCAGCTTGCCTTCGAAGCGAAGCTGCCGCTATGAGCCTGACCATGGCGCGTTGATCGAGAGCAAAAGAACCCGCCCGATCGATGTCGATCGGGCGGGGTTTCATCGAGCAGGTTTCCGGCTCCGCAGCCGCAGGCGCAAATGGGCGGCCGCGGATGGTCTGCGGCGGGCTCCTCTGAGATCTGTCTCGCAGACCGGAACGCCAACGGGACCGGCAATAAATATTCTTGGGGCTAGCTTGCGGCGCGGCTAGCGCTTCCCACATTGATCATCGCTCGAGTTCCGATCCTGCGCCTCTCGGCCCTTTATATCTCTATCGGCCTGCTGTTCTTTGTTTGGATCTGGCAGTTCGTGGGAGCAGGTCAAGCCTGGTCACAGGCATTGTTTCGACCACCTAGGGTCTTCTCGCGAGCAGCATTTCCGCCGTGCTGAAATCCTCTGGCGTGTTGATATCGAGAAAGCTCGTAGCGGGATGATCGCTAAAATCAACCAACATCAGTTCCTGTTCCTCTGCGAAAGCGAGAATGGAAAGGCGGTCACTCGTCCGCAGGAATGTGTTGAGCTTCCTTGTTAGTGAAACCGGCCAAAGCGCAAAGGCGGGTTCCGGTTTTCCGTTGTAACTGGCCATGGCAACAACGTTCGATGATTGCGCGCAAGCGGCCAGCCTGGACGGCAGATCCTCTGGATAAAAGGGAGCGTCGGTTGGAACACTCAGCAGCTGACGGTGGTTCGGGTGATATTTGCCAATCCACAAGAGGCCCGCCAGAATGCCGGCCAGTGGCCCCTTTGGCGGTCCCTTGAAGCCCGAAATTGTATCGGGAACGAGAGCATATTCATTATGTGACAACGCGGTGTTGGCGGTGTTGATCAAAACCGGATCGCAGCCTTGCCCATAGAGCTTGTCGGCGGTCAGATGCGCAAGCTTGCGCCCGTTGCCAATGAGCTTGTCGGTCGGCAGCGCAGGCCTTTGCCCGTAGATTGCCATCTGCGCCTTGTCCTGACCCATGCGGGTCGAACACCCTCCCGCAAGAACGATTGCCGCAATGTGCTCAGACATTTGGTTGCTTCACAAAGATACCTTCACGTCGACCGACAATAGCGACATGGATCGTTGCGAAAAACCCGCCCGATCGTTTCCGATGGGCGGGTTTCGTGTTTTCTAAAGTGCCTTGAACGGCACTGCGACTTCAAGCCTTAGCTGCAGCCACTCGTGCTCCCGCAGGTGTCGCACTTCAGGCAGGTGCCGTTGCGCACCATGGTGAAGTTGCCGCATTCCGAGCAGCTTTCGCCTTCGTAGCCCTTCATGCGGGCCTGGGCGATCTGCTGGGCCGCGTCGTTGGGTTGCGGGGCAGGGGCCGTGCTGACTTCCACGGCAGCGACCGCTTCGGAACCGCGCGCGAAGGCGGTGGCGATCGCCGAGGTCTGGGCCGCCGGGGTGCCGGTCGCCTTGGCCGACACCGCGTCGTTGAGCGCTCCGGCCGGCTCGCCGCTGGTGACCAGGCGGAACCGCTCGGTCTGGCCGCGGACCAGGCCGTGGGAGACGACACCCGGCTGGGAGGCGTTGTCCTTGCCTTCGTTCGGGCCCGAACTCATGGCCGTGTTGCCGATCGCTTCCGGCGGCACATGGGCCAGGTCGTGGCGGCCGAGATAGGACACGGCCAGTTCGCGGAAGATGTAGTCCAGGATCGACGTCGCGTTCTTGATCGCCGAGTTGCCCTGCACCATGCCGGCCGGTTCGAACCGGGTGAAGGTGAAGGCGTCGACATATTCCTCCAGCGGCACGCCGTATTGCAGGCCGAGCGAGATGGCGATGGCGAAGTTGTTCATCAGCGAGCGGAAGGCGGCCCCTTCCTTGTGCATGTCGATGAAGATCTCGCCGAGACGGCCGTCCTCGTATTCGCCGGTGGTGAGATACACCTTGTGGCCGCCGACGCGCGCCTTCTGGGTGTAGCCCTTGCGGCGGTCCGGCATCTTTTCCCGTTCGCGGATGGCCCGTTCGACGATGCGCTCCACGATCCGTTCGGCAACCACTTCCGCCTTGGCGGCCATGGGCTTGGCCGCGATGGCTTCCGCCACTTCGTCCTCTTCCATGTCCTCGTCGGCAAGCAACTGGGCATTGAGCGGCTGGGACAGCTTGGAACCGTCGCGGTAGAGCGCGTTGGCCTTCAGCGCCAGGCGCCAGGACAGCATGTAGGCTTCCTTGCAGTCGTCGACCGTTGCGTCATTCGGCATGTTGATCGTCTTGGAGATCGCGCCGGAAATGAACGGCTGGGCGGCCGCCATCATGCGGATGTGGCTTTCCACCGACAGGAAGCGCTTGCCGATGCGGCCGCACGGATTGGCGCAGTCGAATACGGCGTAATGCTCTTCCTTGAGGTGCGGTGCCCCTTCCAGGGTCATCGCGCCACACACATGGGTGTTGGCCTCTTCGATCTCTTCCCTTGTGAAGCCCATGTGGGTCAGAAGGTCGAAGGCCGGGTCGATCAGCTTTTCTTCCGGAACCATCAGTGCGGCCATCTGCTCATCGCCGACCGTCCAGCGGTTGAAGACGAACTTGATGTCGAAGGCGGCACCCAGGGACGCCTTGATCTTCGCCAGGCTCTCGTCGGAGAAGCCCTTGGCCTTCAGCGTCGTCGGGTTGATATGCGGGGCCTGTTCGATGGAGCCGTGGCCGACCGCATAGGCCTCGATCTCGGCGATCTCGGCTTCCGAATAGCCGAGGCCGCGCAAGGCTTCCGGAACGGCCCGGTTGATGATCTTGAAGTAGCCGCCGCCGGCGAGCTTCTTGAACTTCACCAGGGCGAAGTCGGGCTCGATGCCGGTGGTGTCGCAGTCCATCACCAGACCGATGGTGCCGGTCGGGGCGATCACGGTGGACTGGGCGTTGCGGAAGCCGTGCTTCTCGCCGAGCTCGAGCGCCCGGTCCCAGGCCCGCTGCGCGTGTTCGATCAGGGTCTTGTCCGGGCAGGAGGCATGGTCGAGGGCGACCGGGTTGGTGTTGAGCGCTTCGTAACCGGTGTCCTCGCCGTAGGCGGCGCGACGGTGGTTGCGAATGACCCGCAGCATGTCCTTGGCGTTCTTGCCGTATTCCGGGAAGGCGCCGAGCTCGCCGGCCATTTCCGCGGAGGTGGCATAGGAGACACCGGTCATGATGGCGGTCAACGCACCGCAGATCGCACGGCCTTCGTCGCTGTCGTAGGGAATGCCGGAGGTCATCAGCAGGCCGCCGATATTGGCGTAGCCGAGACCGAGCGTGCGGAACTTGTAGGAGAGTTCCGCGATTTCCTTCGACGGGAACTGGGCCATAAGCACCGACACTTCGAGAACGATGGTCCACAGGCGGACGGCATGCTCGTAGTTGTCGACGTCGAACGACCGGTCGTCGCGGCGGAACTGAAGCAGGTTCAGGGACGCCAGGTTACAGGCCGTGTCGTCGAGGAACATGTACTCCGAGCACGGGTTGGACGCGCGGATCTCGCCCGAGGTCGGGCAGGTATGCCAGTCGTTGATGGTGGTGTGGTACTGGATGCCCGGATCGGCGGACGCCCATGCGGCATAACCGATCTGCTCCCACAGCTCCTTGGCCTTGAGCGTCTTGACCGTCTTGTTGGTTTTGCGGGCGGTCAGATCCCAGTCGCCGTCTTCCACCACTGCCGACAGGAAGCCGTCGGTGACGCGCACGGAGTTGTTGGAGTTCTGGCCGGAAACGGTCAGGTAGGCTTCCGAATCCCAGTCCGTGTTGTAGGTCGGAAACTCGATCTTGGTGAAGCCCTGGCGCGCGAACTGGATGACGCGCTGGATGTAGTTGTCCGGCACCATCATCTTCTTGGCGGCACGGATTTCCCGCTTCAGCGCCGGGTTCTTGGCCGGATCGAAGCATTCGCCGTTGTCCGCCTCGCAGTTGACGCAGGCGCGCATGATGGCGCTGAGGTGCTTCTGGCAGATCTTGGAGCCGGTGACGAGGGCTGCCACCTTCTGCTCTTCCTTGACCTTCCAGTTGATGTATTCCTCGATGTCCGGATGGTCGACGTCGACCACGACCATCTTGGCCGCGCGGCGCGTGGTGCCACCGGACTTGATCGCGCCGGCCGCCCGGTCGCCGATCTTCAGGAAGCTCATCAGGCCGGAGGACTTGCCGCCGCCGGACAGCCGCTCGCCTTCGCCGCGGACGCGGGAGAAGTTGGAGCCGGTGCCGGAGCCGTATTTGAACAGGCGCGCCTCGCGGACCCACAGGTCCATGATGCCGCCTTCGTTGACCAGGTCGTCGCCGACGGACTGGATGAAGCAGGCATGCGGCTGGGGATGCTCATAGGCCGTGGCGGAACGGGTCAACTCGCCGGTCTGGAAGTCGACATAGAAGTGGCCCTGGCTCGGGCCGTCGATGCCATAGGCCCAGTGCAGGCCGGTGTTGAACCACTGCGGGGAGTTCGGCGCCACCTTCTGGGTCGCCAGCATGTAGCGCAGTTCGTCGTAGAAGGCGTGGGCGTCTTCTTCCGTGTCGAAGTAGCCGCCTTTCCAGCCCCAGTAGGTCCAGGTGCCGGCGAGGCGGTCGAATACCTGACGGCCGTCGATTTCCGAGCCGTAGCGCTGGTCTTCGGGCAGCTTCTTCAGCGCCTTCTCGTCGGCTGCCTGACGCCACAGCCAGGACGGGACGGTGTTTTCCTCGACGGGCTTCAGTTTGGCCGGAACGCCGGCCTTGCGGAAATACTTCTGCGCGAGAATGTCTGCCGCAACCTGGGAGAATTGCGCCGGAACCTGAATGTTCTCGAGCCGGAACACGATCGACCCGTCCGGATTACGGATCTCGCTCGTTGCCGTCCGGAATTCAATGTCGGCGTAGGGAGACTGTCCCTGTTTCGTATAGCGCCGCTCAATCCGCATTCCATGTCCCCTTCGATTTCCCGGTCGGGCCGTACTTTGTTTTCCGGCCGCGAGTCCCACGCAATTCAATCCGAAACCAATTCGGTCCGGACGGCGACTACGCCGTTCCCTGTTTTGTCGGACCGCTTTGATTGGTCCGTTATCTAGTGTTTTGCGCGCTGATTGCTACTATATATAGTGCTCATCAACAGCTTTGTCACGAGGGGCCTGGGGAGCTTTTGCGGAACCCAGACACACCTGCAGCTAGCGCCCGGAATGGCATTTGCCAAGGCTCGGGACGCGTTACGCTTGATACTGGATACTGGAGGATCGGAAGCGGGGAAGACCGCTTCCTGATACGCACACTGAAGTGATAAAAAACTAGAGTGAATCAATCGTTACCGTCAAGCGTGCATCGACAACCTGTTGTGTCTAAATTTGGAGCAAGCCCCAAATATAGTGTGGGCATGTGGATAGCGGGGAGTGTTGACGAAACGCGCGGACTTCTGCGATTCCGCGCCTGAGCCGGCTTAAAAATCGGATGCTCTCACGCTGCCGCAAATTTCGGCGGAACAGCGCAGTTTCGATGAAAATTTTATGAAAATGGCCGGTAGCGAATTGAGTGCGACTTAAAGCGCTTCTGACATTGTTTCAGCTGGGGACAATCAAGAGCGGTTTAAATGAAGCATCACGCAGCATACGGCCTGGGGCCTGAGGATCTCGATGTGGTCATCGTCGAGGACAGCAAACCCATGCAGACTTTGATACGTTCGATTCTCATCAGCTTCAAGGTCGCGCGCGTCCGGGTCTTCGATTCGGCGGATGATGCGCTCGAAGCCATGCTGAGCGAGCCACCGAACGTGATTCTCGCCGACTGGCGCATGGCACCGACATCCGGCTACCAGTTGCTGCGTCTGATCCGCCACCGGCACATGGAGCCCCTGTGCTACGTGCCGCTGCTCTTTATCACGGCCCACGGTACGCGCGCCCTGGTCGACAAGGGGCTCAGGGCAGGGGCGCATCATCTGCTGGTCAAGCCGCTCTCACCCGCGACCCTCTATAGCCGATTGAAATGGCTTGCGACCGACGAGCGCCCGATGATTCTGGAGACCTCCGGCTTCTATAATATCGAAGGGATTCACAAGACCCTCGATGTTCAGGCGGAGAAGATCAAATCCCTGGAAAATGCACGGAGCTATCACGAGCAGGCGACCAAGCGTCTGGCGGCGGTGCAAAGCGCGGTGGAAAAGGAATTCGCCTCCGCTTCCAGGGGCGTGCCCGAATCGGTCGATCTCAGCGGCAGGAGGATCATTCCGGCCGCGACGGACAAGCAAGCGCCACGCATTTCCGCCTTCGGCGCGACACGCGCCACCGGCACCTGACGGTCGTCGTCGTTAGCAGCCATTCTCCGTTTCGAGGCCGGAAGCAGGCAACTGCGGGCTGGACAGTCGCCCAGTGAGCGGTCATATTCGCGCCAATCCTGCCGGCGGCACGGCTGATGCTGTCCGCGACCAATGTTCTTCGCTCAAGGATCTCTTCAGGCGATGTGGAAGCTCATACTCGAACTGTTCACCTGGTGGAACGGCCAGACCATGGGAACGCGCTTTTTCACCTGGCGCAAAGGCGAATTCGTCGGCGAGGACGAGTTCGGCAACAAGTACTACCGCGAACGCGGCGGCAAGAAGCGCTGGGTTATCTATAACGGCCTTGCGGAAGCCTCGACGATTCCCCCGGGCTGGCACGGCTGGATGCACCACCGGGTCGACACCCCGCCCACGGAAGAGACCTATTATCCCAAGCACTGGCAGAAGCCGCATCAGCAGAACTGGACCGGCACGCCCGGCGCCTATCGCCCGCACGGCTCGATCCTGACCCCGGAGCACCGCCCGGAAGTCTCCGGCGATTACGAAGCCTGGACGCCGGGCCAGTAAGCCGACACTCTAGTTGTCAGAGTTTCAAGGCGCTGCTTCAATGGAAGCAGCGCCTTTTTGTTTGGGCGGATACCGGAATGTCTGCGTTCGAAAAACGGTGGAATTGATGGCTTGGGGAGGGCGGCGTGTCAGGCAGCGGAAGCAATATCTCGATCTTCAGTCTGGTTTCCGATGCCCTGGACCGGGGGCCTTGCGACACGCCGGAGCAGCGCCTGGCGATTTACCGGGCGCTCGAGGTTCGCGTCCTGGAAACGGCCGGCGATGAGGCGAAGGCGACGAAAGCGATCAACGAACTGCGCCGCACCATTGCACGTCTGGATGTCGCGTACGGATATTTCGATGATTTGTCGGCACTCGGCTCCCCGCCGTCCGGGAGCCGGACCGAAGACCGGATTGTTCAAGCCGAAAAATCGAAAGTTCCAATGATAAAACGCGTCGGAAAGCGTCGCTTTCCGGTACTCGGCGCCCTCTTCGGCCGAGGTTCCGGCGTTTCCGGCACACCGCCCGGTCCCGCGCCGGGGGAGGACAATGGGCCATTTTCCGATCATGTCTATCTCAGCATCGATGCCGAACTGGACGGAAAGGAGGTTATCTGCCGGTATGCCTATTGTTATGATCCCGCATGCCAGCTTCAACTCAGTATCGTGAGCGGAAGCAACCGGTTGCTGTTTGATTTCAGCACCCGGGCATTCAGCATGAGATATGCGTTTAAACATTTATCGCAGGCACTTGATGCAAAAGGCTTAAGGGTTCCATCCGCCGGCTTTCAGGCAGGCGCCGTCTGGGAGACGGAAGAGCGTGACTGTGAGGAAGTCCGGCTTCCGCCGTCCCGGGAGCGCCTGCACGCTTGCGCATTCATATCGGCACCAGGCTGATCAACGCGGTGGATAAAAAAAGCCCGCCGAACCGGCGGGCTTTTCAATTCAGGTCCGTTCGAGACGCTCAGTCGATCTGCACGTAATCTTCCGGTGTCAGGCCGAGTCGGCCGTCGAGGTAGGTACCGCAACGGTCCATCAGATCGTCCATGTTGTTCTCGAAGAAGTGGTTCGCGCCGGGGATTTCCTGATGGTCGATGACAATACCCTTCTGGGTCTTCAGCTTGTCGACCAGGGTCTGCACATCCTTTTGCGGCACGACCTTGTCGCTTTCGCCGTGGATGATCAGGCCGGAAGACGGGCAGGGGGCCAGGAACGAGAAGTCGTGCAGGTTGGCCGGCGGGGCAACCGAGATGAAGCCTTCCACTTCCGGGCGACGCATCAGAAGCTGCATACCGATCCAGGCGCCGAAGGAGAAGCCGGCAATCCAGCAGGCGCGCGCATCCGGATGCACGGTCTGCACCCAGTCGAGGGCCGCGGCCGCATCGGAAAGCTCACCCTGGCCATGGTCGAACGCTCCTTGCGACCGGCCGACGCCACGGAAATTGAACCGCAGGACCGCGAAACCGCGCTGCGCGAACATGTAGTAGAGCTGATACACGATCTGGTTGTTCATCGTGCCGCCGAACTGCGGATGCAGATGAAGTACCAGGGCAATCGGTGCGTTGCGTTTTTTCGCGGGATGGAACCGGCCTTCCAGCCGGCCCGCGGGACCGTTAAAGATCACCTCGGGCATGAAGCGCTATGTCCTTTTTTATTGCGGCACCCTTGAGATTTTATGGTGCTGCCTTTGGTTCTGTGTACGTGAAATCCCTAAGTCTAAACTTGACTCTCAGGTTCCGAGTTTCTAGAACCTTCTTTAGAATTATTCGAAAGTCGCTCACGCCTCATATCGTGGAAAATGAGACGCGACGTCGTCAGGTGGGCACGTTTAAGCCATCGGAGCGGAAAATTTCAAGTTTTCCGTAACGAAGGGTAAACGAAAAGATTTTCGATCCGGCTGAAAACAGGCGAAACACAGGCGCGCAAACAGGCCATGCCTCAGGCAAAAGACCATGTCTATCTCGACTACAACGCCGGCGCACCGCTGCGCCCCGGCGCCCGGGAGTGCATGGTCGAGGTCTTGAGCGATGTCGGCAATGCGTCGTCGGTTCACACCGACGGCCGCCGCGCCCGGGCCAGGATCGAGGCCGCGCGCGATCAGGTTGCAAGCCTCTGCAAGACCCGTACCCGCGCGGTCACCTTCGTTTCCGGCGGAACAGAAGCCAATATGACTGCCCTGACACCGAACTGGCAGGATCAGGGGGCTCCCTATTATCTGGACCGGCTGCTGCGCGGCGCCACGGAACATCCGTCCGTCGTAGCCGGGGGGCGGTTTCAGGCCTCGCAGCAGGAGGTCATTCCGGTCGAGGCCAATGGCGTGATTCGGCTGGATGTCCTGAAGGACATGCTGGCGGTCGGAGGTCCGGCGCTGGTCTCGGTCATGGCCGCCAACAACGAAACCGGCGTCATCAGTCCTTTGGCCGAAATCGGTGCGATGGTTGCCAGGGCCGGCGGCTTCTTCCACGTCGACGCGGTTCAGGCGGCCGGGCGCATGGACATAGACATGGACGCCTGGCAGGCCGATGCCATCAGCCTGTCGGCACACAAGTTCGGCGGCCCTCAAGGTGCTGGCGCTCTTGTCGTGCGGTCCACGGCCCGCGTGCCCGCGCCGCTGATGCTCGGCGGCGGCCAGGAAAACTGGCGCCGGGCCGGCACGGAGAACGTGGCCGCCATTGTCGGTTTCGGTGTGGCGGCGGCATCTGCGGAAAAAGAAGCGCTGGATTGGGCGCGTCTGGCCGGCTTGCGCGACAGACTGGAAGCCGGCGTGCGTGAAATCTGTCCGGCCGTCACTATATTCGGAGAAGAGGCGCCGCGTCTTGCGAACACAAGTTGCTTTGCCGCTCCCGGAATTTCGGCGGAAACGGCGTTGATCGCCTTCGATCTGGAACGCATGTCCCTATCCTCCGGTTCCGCGTGTTCGTCCGGCAAGGTTACCGTTTCCCATGTGCTGACCGCCATGGGCGCTGACGAGGCGACCGCCCGTTGCGCGTTGCGGGTCAGCCTCGGCTGGAACAGTCAGGACGCCGATATCGACCGTTTTCTGGAGGCTTGGCCGCAGATCGTGGACCGGCTGAACCCGGAAGCCCGTAACCGGGCTGCATGACATACCCGGCGGGTGACCGCCGGCCCCGTTTTCGCTTGACGATCGTTAAGTCGGCGTCTGGCGATGCAAATTAAGAAGAACCGCGGGACCGAATGAGTTCCGCGCAATGGAGTGAAGATATGCCCGCTGTGCAGGAGACAATCGATCAGGTCAAGGCGATCGATGTTGACCAGTATAAATACGGCTTCGTGACCGACATCGAATCGGAAAGGGGCGCCAAGGGCCTTTCCGAGGAAACCGTCCGTTTCATCTCCGCGAAAAAGAACGAACCGGAGTGGATGACCGAATGGCGCCTGGAGGCGCTGCGCCGGTTCAAGACCATGGACGAGCCGACCTGGGCCCGCGTACACTATCCGAAAATCGATTTCGACGACCTTTACTATTACGCGGCTCCCAAGTCCGCGGAAGGTCCCAAGAGCATCGACGAGGTCGATCCGGAGCTTCTTGCCACTTACGAAAAGCTCGGCATTCCGCTGCGCGAACAGGAAATCCTGGCCGGCATCAAGCCGGAAAACCGGGTCGCCGTCGACGCGGTGTTCGACAGCGTTTCCGTGGTCACCACCTTCAAGGAAGAGCTGAAGAAGGCCGGCGTCATCTTCTGCTCGATCTCCGAGGCGCTGCGCGAACATCCGGAACTGGTGAAGAAGTACCTGGGTTCGGTCGTTCCGGTGACGGACAACTACTACGCCACGCTGAACTCCGCGGTCTTTTCCGACGGCTCCTTCGTCTATATTCCCGAAGGCGTTCGCTGCCCGATGGAGCTGTCGACCTATTTCCGCATCAACGAGCAGAATACCGGCCAGTTCGAGCGCACGTTGATCATCGCGGAGAAGGGGGCCTATGTTTCCTATCTGGAAGGTTGCACGGCCCCCC
>SWCE01004030.1_pt1 | contig 87008 bp, 75 predicted proteins | sample 4690061 | NCBI WGS metagenome assembly SWCE01 (sample SAMN10267279, study PRJNA491770) | bioreactor metagenome | isolation source: DHS bioreactor inoculated with subseafloor sediment | place: Japan: off Shimokita Peninsula | collected 2012-10 | reverse complement strand
CCCCCCGCCCCATATGGCATAGCCTGCCTGCTCGTCAGGCCCGGCGAAGCCACCGATGCCGTAGCCAACCCCGGCGCCGACACCTGTCGCCAGCACGTAAGCCACGGCAATGCCGAAATAGACCATTACGCGAAAAATCAGAAAAGGCGTCGTCGCCGCCATCAGGCGAAATGCGTTCGTGACGCTGAAATCCCACATCGAGGTGCTCCTCGTTTTTATTGACACGTCCCTTGCAGAGCGACGCTCGAATCGAAGCCGTCGGCACAATCCTATTGCGCTTTGCGTTGTCGTTCTTGGGCTGGGCGGCACCCGATGCGGGGGCAACGGCACTCGCCCCATTTCTCGTATCACGCGTCCCGCATCAATCGCCGGAAAAGATCGCCGCCAGAGCCTCCGCGCGGATGTCGCTCGGTGTCCGGCCATAGGCGCGGCGGAAGCAATTGTTGAACCAGGACAGATCACCGAAACCCGCACTCATGGCGATTTCGCTGACGGTCGAACCGCTGCAAGCCGGGTCGGTCAGCATGCGATGGGCAAGGCGCAGCCGGCGCACCGCCACATAGTCGCGGAATGTGGCCTCCTCACCGGCAAAGAGCGACCGAATATAGCGTGGCGAAATGCCGTGACGGGCGGCAATCCAATCCACCGAAAGTTCGGTCGAGGTGAGATGCTGCTCTATATCGACCTTGATGGCCTTGAGCCGCGCTGCGCGCACGCCGCGTCCTCGCGCAATCTCCATGCGCTCACCCGCCGCTCCCAGCGCCATGATAGCGAGGTCCTGCACATGTGCCGCACATTGCAGAGCCTGGTCCGGTGGCAGGAGCCGCAATTCCGCATGCAGCGACTGGGCATAACACAGAAAGAGCCGCCATTGCGGCGTCATCGCCGCCGTATCGCGCATGACCGCGTTGAGACCCCGCGCACTGGATTGCAGGCAGCCACGCGGGATCGATACATAGAAAACTTCCGTCCGTCCCTCTCCGAACTCTGCGATGCCCGGCATCTCGTTGGGATCGACATAAATCTGGCCGGGTTCGCACACCACGTCGTGCCCGCCGCGCTGGTGCATGGAGAACGCCCCCTTCACCGGTACATGCAACATGATGTTGTCCCCGGTTTCGGCGGCCAGTGTGGGCGTGCGCACCACCGTGCAGGCCGAATGCGTGGTCTGCCCCGTCATCAACGTGGGCAGAAGGCCGATCTCGGTATGCGATTGAAAGGTCTCGGGATCGGCCGGCGTGATGTCCAGCTTGCACATGGAGGAAACAGCCTCCTGAAAAGCCGCCACCCTGTGTCCTGGCTCAAAATCCGATGCCCGCAGGCTGAGTGTGTTCATTCTTGGCCGAGCGCCCCCGTTCCCAGCCGGAATTGTAGCGGATTTCGTCGCTCTGCGAAATCGTCCTTACCCTGCGTCAGCCAGCAAACTATTCCAAGAAAACCTGAACAGTCGCCGAGCGTCCGGCGGCATCGATGACGGTAAGCGTCGAGGCTCCCCCGCCGTCCGGCACCCAGGAAGCGGTGCGCCGGCGGAACGTGTCGGGCAGCGGCGCGCCGTTGGCGAGCCAGCGGAAAGGCGCCCGCCCACCATTGATTTTGAGCGCCAGGGGCATGCTGGCCGCGCCGCCCGACCGCAGGCCGAGATCGATGCGCGCGCCCTGCGGCGGAAACACGATCTCAGGCGAAGGCTCGGTCGGCGCACCAGCTATGCGACCGGGCGCTCCGAGCGAGAAACGGCGCAGCGAAAACGGCAACTCGCTGGCTGCAAGCCGCAGCGCGCCAGCCGGCGCGGAAGGCAACGGCGTCAGTCCGGTCCCGGACCTGGCGAACCCCTCGAACAGAATGGGTGCCGCGGCCATATAACCGGTCAGCCCCGGCACCGAACCCCCATCGGGGCGGCCCACCCATACGCCCAGCACATGACGCCCGTCATAGCCCACGGCCCAGGCATCGCGATAGCCATAGGATGTGCCCGTCTTGTAGGCGATGCCGAGCCGCGGCGCGCCTTCCGGCGGAGTAACGCCGGAAAGGATATCGGCAACCTGCCACGCGGCCTGTGGCGTCAATACCGTCGGCGGATTGGGCAGCACTTCGCTTGCTGCGAGATAGCGCAAGGGACGTACCCGCCCGCGATTGGCAAGTCCGCCATAAAGCTGAACCAATCCTTCAAGCGTCATCCCCGCGCCGCCCAGACCGATCGCAAGGCCCGGTGTCTCCCCCGGAGGAAGGGTCGGTTCCGCACCGGCCTGCCGCATGCGTGAAACGAGCCGGACCGGCCCCACCGCATCGAGTAATCGGATCGCGGGCACATTGAGCGACATCTGCAGCGCCGTGCGCACACTGACATCGCCCTGGTAGGCAAGGTCGAAATTGCGCGGCCGGTATCCCGAAAAGTTTCCCGGCCGATCCTCGATCATGGTTTCCTGCATCACCAGCCCTTCCTCGAAGGCCAGGCCATAGATGAAGGGTTTCAGCGTCGAGCCGGGCGAACGCTGCGCCACGCTCATGTCGATCCAGCCGGCACGGCGGGCATCGAAATAGCCAGCCGAGCCAACCCTTGCCAGAACCTCGCCCGTGCCGGCATCCGAAAGGATCATCGCCACCGAGACACGGGGACCGATGCGCCGCGCCGCATCGGCTGCGACAGTTTCGAGATTGGCCTGCGCGGAACGGCGGATGAGGAGCTGGTGCCGGGTTTTCCCAGGCTCGCTCTTCAAGGCGGCATCGGCGAGATGGGCCGCGAAGGCGGGCATCGGCAAACGTCGCGCCGCAACCTGCGCTCCCGAGGCCCGCTCCACCTCGCTTTCGATGATCACCCCCGCTTTCGCCATGCGCGACAGCACCCGGTCTCGCGCGGCTTTCGCGGCTTGGGGATTCCGGTCGGGCCGTCGCGCCTCGGGCGATTGCGGCAGAGCCACGAGAAGCGCGGCTTGCGCAAGTCCCAGCTTGTGCGGCTCCTTGCCGAACCAGGCGAGGCTTGCCGCGCGAATGCCTTCCAGATTGCCGCCATAGGGCGCCAGCGTGAGATAGCGTTCCAGGATTTCACGCTTGGACAATCGTCTTTCGATCTGCAGGGCCCGCGCCATCTGCCGCAGCTTTGCAACAAAGCTGCGCTCCTCGCGCGGCTCGATCAGCCGGGCAAGCTGCATGGAGAGCGTCGACGCTCCCGAAACGATGCGCCCGCTTGTCGCAAGCTGGACCGCCGCCCGCGCAATGGCGCGAGGATCGACGCCCGAATGGCTCCAGAAGCGCTTGTCTTCATAGGCGACAAGCATGTCCAGGAACTGCGGATCGAGCGTGTCGATGTCGGCCCGCAGCCGCCAGCGCCCATCGGGCGCCGCATAGGTTCGAAGGAGAGCACCATCGCGGTCGACGACTTCCTGGGATAGCGAGAGCGCGGCCAGAGGTGGCGGATAGGCCTTGTCGAGACGGTCGAGCGCCACACCGGCCGCGATCCCCATCGCGACCAGCGCGCACCCGCAAACGAGAACCGTACGAAGCCGTTTCATGTCCTGGTTCCGCCTGATGTCGAAGCGAGCTTCACTGCTGCCCCAGCACCTCCATGAAACCCGTCGCCGTCCGCGCGTTGAGTTGCGGGCGGTACATGTCCTCGACACTCGCCGCCGGATGCGTGTAGACGCCCGGCGTCACCGCCCGCACCACATAGGCAAGCCGGAAGCTTCGGTCACTGCCCGAGCTGCGGTCGAAGGCCGCGATAAAACGATCGTCGCGGAATTCGGTGTGCACGGCGCTGGTCTCCCCAAGCCAGTCGAAATTCGAGAGGTCGGCGCTGTTGACGAGGCGCGGATTGTCGATTTCGAAACCGGCGGGCAAAAGATCGGAAACCAGCACGCGCGAGGGCCATTTGTTGCTCTCGGTCACGTTCAGCACCACCACATAGCGCTCGTTCTGGCGCGCCTCGGAGACATTCGCCTCCTCGCCGTCCAGCGTGTAGTAGGCCCGCTCGATGGTGAAGCCGTCGCCTCCCGCCGGCAGCGGTTGTTGCGGCGCGGCGATGGTGGTGACGATCGCCTCGACCGGCTCCGCTCCCGCATTGGCCACCGTCAGCGGCGTATCGAGAAGATCCGTTCCGGGGATGCGCCGCGAGAAGGCACCGGCATGCGCCGCACCGTCCACCGTCAGGCGCAGCTCCTGGCTCGTTCTGCTGAGCGCACGAGCGGCCAGAAGCATCCAGGCCTCGTCCTGTGTGCTCATATAGCGTGTCGACTCGCGAATGGAGGCGACAAGCTGCGTCATCTGCGGCACGAGCGCCGGCTCGGGCCGGCTCTCGGCGGCAAGAGCCAGCATCGCCGCGCCGTCCCGGAGCCGGGACCCATAGTCGCTGCGCGCCGTGTAGCCATCCTTCATGCTCTGCGCCAGCCGGAACGCCGAACTGAAACCCGTCTCCGCGCGTTGTGCATCGCCGTAGAGCGCAAGCCCCGCCGCGATCTGCGCCCGCGAAATCGGCGTCGTGAATTCGTTGAGCCGCGTATCGAGATAATAGCGCAGGTCACCCGCCGAAGCCTTGCGATTGCGGGCCATGACATAAAGCGCATAGGCGATCTCGCCACCGCGCGATTGCACGTCCGTATCATAGGCAAGCGAGTTCTGCAGATTTAGCAGAGCCTGATCCATGGCGAGTCCAGGCACGACAAATCCCTGCTCCCGCGCCCGCGTCAGGAAATCGGTGACATAGGCATCCAGCCACAGATCGCCCGAACCCGGGCCCCACAGACCGAAGCTGCCGGAGGAGGACTGGTAGGACAGCACCCGCTTGATCGCATCCTCGATGCGGCCCTTGATCTCGGGATCCTCGTCCATTCCCGCGGCTTTCGAGAGCTCGCTCACATAAAGAAGCGGCAGCGCGCGGCTCGTGGTCTGCTCGGCACAGCCATAGGGGTAGCGGTCGAGAGACATGAGCAGGGCGGGAATATCGAAGCCGTCGTTCCGCGACACATTGAGCGTTACCGAAGCACCGTCGATGAAGCTGTCTGCCAGAAGCTCCTTGTCGACCGTAATACTGCCCCCATTGGGCGCGAGCGACACCGTGCGCCGTTCGGCAACGGGCATGACACCCGGCCGCACCGGCAGACTGACCATCTTGTCGACCGTAAGCCCGTCCGCATGCGTCAGCGCGACGGAAATCGCGCCCGCACCGGCATTTTTCGCTGATACGGGAATGGCGAGATTGGCCTTGCCGCCCGCAGCAAGCGTCAGCGTCGCCGGCATGGATCGCAGATCGGCACTGAGTTCGCCTTGTGAAGCGACGGTCAAGGTGTAGTCACCGGCCGGTCCGTCCGTATTGGCGACCTCGAGCAACACGCGCGTTTCATCGCCCGGTGCCATGAAGCGCGGCTGGCTCGTCGTCAGCACCACGGGGTCGCGGATGATGACATCCTTCGACGCGCCGCCGACCCCCTTCTTAGACCAGGCGACGGCCATGATGCGCGCCGTCCCGTTGAACTGCGGAATATTGAAGGCGATATCGGCCTTGCCCTCCGCATCGAGCCTGACAATGCCCGAGAAGAAGGCGATCAGCTTTTCGGTGGGTGGACTGCCGGACGGCGTCATGCCGCCGCCATCGCCACCGGTGCGCAACCGCCCCGTCGCGCCGAGCGATCCGTCTATCAGCCGTCCGTAAATATCCCGCATCTCGATACCGAGCATGCGCTGGCCGAAATACCATCCCGCCGGATCCGGCACCTGATACCGCGTGAGGTTCAGAATACCGACATCAACGGCCGCGACCGTGACATAGGCTTCCTCACCGGAAGCACCCGCGACCGAAACCGGAATCGCCAGCGTCTCATTGGGCCGCACCTTGTCTTCCACGCCGATCTCAACGTCGAGATTGCGCGCGGCAGGGTCCACTTTCAGCCAGCGCAGCCCGATTGCCCGCATGGGCAGCCGGTTCTCCGTCGCCTCGCCGGGGCGGAACAATGTGGCCGTGACATAGGTGCCCGCGCCCATCGCCTCCGTCACCGGTATATCGATCGTCGCGCCGTCCTCCGGCACATGCGCGGTGAAGGTGTCGATCAGGCTCTCGGTGCCGACAGTAACGAGCACCTCGCCGGCAAAACGCGGCGAAATCTTCAGCTCGGCCTTGTCGCCGACGGCATAGCTCTCCTTGTCGAGCGCCACTTCCAGCCCGTCCGGCGTCTCGGTGGAGCCCGCCGCCACATACCAGCCGGAACTGAACTCGACGCTCGTCACCGGACCGTCCGGATCGGGGCTCTCGACCTCCAGCCGGTAACGGCCCCAGTCGACGGAAACACCGATCTGCGGTTCGCTGCCTTCGGCCGCGTCCACCGTACCCTCGCGCACGAGGCTGGTGGAGGTGATCGGCTCATAGTTCCACGAGCCGTCATTGCGATACCATTGGTAACGCCGTTCCACCCTGAGCAGCGACCATTTCACCCCCGGCATGGCGATGCGCTTGCCATCCAGATCGACTGCGATCACGCGGAAATTCGCGGTGCCGCCCTCGGGCACCTGCCCATCTGAAAATTCCGGCTTCACGCCGATCATATCGGTCTGCGAGGCGATGCCGATGTCGAGCGCCCGCTCCACGGCGCGCCCGCCCGCCTCGCGCATGCGCACGGTCAGTTCCGCGGCAAGAAGCTGCGTGGTCGAAGGCGCGGCATCGATGCTGACAGGGAACACCGCCTTGCCTTGCGCATCCGTGTCCGGCAGGCCGGCAAGCGGCGTGCGGCTCGCCTCCACATCCTCTTCGTCCTCGAGGCCGAAGACATAACCTGGGAAGGCTTCCCAATCGCGCGTGGCAAAAACTCTGAGCTCGCCCTCGAGACTCAGCCCGGCAGCCGGTGCGCCATAGAGATAGCGCCCCTCGACCGTCACCTGCGTTTCCCCGCCGACAGGCACGTCCTCATCGGCCGCCGTCAGATCGAACTCGGTCCTGTCGGGGACGAAATCCTCGACCAGGAACATCTTTTCCGCGATGGCCGGCTGCTTCGGGTCGGAGTGAACCGCAAGGCGCCATGTGCCGCGCATGGCCGTCGTCGGCAACGCGAGGTCGATGGCATGTCCGCCCAGTTCGGCACCCTTGGAGACCAGGCGCCCCGATTCCACGCCGTCGGGACGGTAGAAGATGAAGGTCAGCGGCAGGTCGTCCACGGCTTCCGAGGCGGGATTGCGCAGAAGCGCAGCCGCATGCACCGTCTCGCCGGCACGATAGATGCCGCGTTCCGTCCACGCGAAGGCATCGAGCGGCCCCGGCGACGCGCGCCCCGTGACACCCCGGTCCGAAAGGTCGAAGCCCGCCCGCGTCATGTCGAGGAACACGAAATCCTGCTCCCCGCTCTCCGCGAGGATGGCGGCAGGCGCAAGCCCCGCCGTCGCGCGTGAAAGCCCTGGCGCGAACACCGCGCGGCCATCCGCATCAGTTTCTGCCTCGCCCAGCACTTCATTGTTGCGCGCCAGAAGCTGGAGCTTCACGCCGGAAGCCGGCGCGGCACTCGAAAGCGTTCGCGCGAAAACCGTAAGTCCGTCATCGCCGGTAAAGGTGGACAGGCCGATGTCGGAAACAAGGAACCACTGCGTCGCCCGCGCATCCCAACTCTGGCTGGTGTCGCCGTCGGGCACTGCGCTCAGCATGTAGATGCCGGGTTCGCGCTTGGGCAGCGCCTCATCAACGGGAATGCTGGTGACCACGTCCTTGTTGAGTTCGGAAGCGATCTCCACCTCGCCCTTCCAGACCGGCTCGCCCATGGAGCCGGCGACTTCGTCAGCCTCGTATTCGTTGAGCTGGCGCAGGAACTTCTCTTCGGTCAGTAGCCGTGTCAGCGCACGGTCTCCCACCCGGTAAAGGGCGAGCTTCGCGCTCTTCGTGTTGACGGAGACGAACGGAACGCCCTGGCGCGCCGTGGAAGGCAGCACGAAATTATCGCCCGTGAAGCGCAGCGAAGGCGCACGGTCGCGAATATAGATATCGAGCGCCGAGGGCTGGGCGATCACCTCGCCGATGGCTGACGGCAACCCCTGGCGCACGACCACGCGATACTGTCCGCCGTGCCTGAGCCCGCTCACGCACAATTCGCGTTCGGAACGGTCGATGGCGACATTCCGCTCGTTTTCCACCGTCATGTACTGGGCATAATCGACCCCGCTCTTCACGAGATCCTCGGAGAACTGGACACAGATACGCGGCGAGGCGCTGTCGGAATCGACCGTGTGGTCGAGAATGCGGAAACCCTTGCGGCTCTTCAGGTCCGCATAGAGCGCCTGCACTTCCGGAACGCTGCGCAAGGCAAGGCTGGCCTCATAGGCGCTGATCGCCGGGCGGAACATGTTTCGCTTTTCAAGAGCAGCGGCAAGCACCGCCAGCGCTTCCGCACGCCGCTCAGTGCTCCGCGAAAGCGTATAGGCCGTGATCGCCGCACCGGTGCCCGTGCGTTGCAGGGCGTAGGAGGTGACATTCGGGATGGGACTTGCCTGCGTGGCCGCCTCGGCAAGCCCGCTCCAGAGCTGCGCGTCCTTCGGTTCGATGGCGATGGCGGCGCGATAGGCCCGCATCGCCGCATGCGGATCGCCGGAGGCAAGCCGTTCACCCGCACTCGAGACCAGTGAGACGAACCCCTCTTCGCCAGCGCTTGCGCCCTTCAGCGTGTCCGCCTTGAACTGTTGCGCTTCCTGGACCACGTAGTCCGCAACGAAGCGCAGAGGCGGCGGTGCGCCGATATCGGCTGCCGCGCCGTCGACGACCACCTTTCCGGCCACCGCGCCATCAAATGTGTTCAGCCGATTGAAATCCGACTTGAGGAAGCACCATTCGGCGCGCGTATTGTAGGTGAATGCGCGGCATTGCGGGTCGCCAAGGCACACGTTCTTGCACTGATCGAGCGAAACATTCTGCGCGGTACGCAGGTCGAAGCCGAAATAATCCCCGTTCTGGGTCGTAACGATCCGTCGTGCATCCTGCGCGACGGCGCTGACGACAAGCGCGAAAAATGCGAACAGAAAGAGCGAGATTTGGCGTGCCGTACGCATAGCGTTCCTCCAAGGCTGCCCGTTCGCCCCCTGAACCGCAGCAGACAGGCGGCATTGCCTGCCTTGGCGGATCAGTAACGGGGTTAAAAAGTAGAGAGCGGGTCAAGAGTTCGATCAAAACGGGAAACCGCTCGCGAATATTCGGTCAGCTTTGCCTGCCACTGTCAACAGGGGGCAAGCAGTCAAACACACACGAAAAATGAAAACCGCCCCGCTTTCCCTGCCGGGAAAACGGAGCGGTCAAAACAATGATAATCCGCCTGTCAGTGACGGAAATGACGCATGCCGGTCATAACCATGGCGATGCCATGCTCGTCAGCAGCCGCAATGACCTCCTCGTCACGCATGGAACCGCCCGGCTGGATGACCGCGGTCGCCCCCGCCTCAACCGCCGAGAGAAGACCGTCAGCGAAGGGGAAGAATGCGTCCGACGCGACCACCGATCCTTTCGTCAGAGGCTCGGCATAGCCGCCGGCCTGTGCCGCGTCCTCCGCCTTGCGGGCGGCGATGCGGGCTGAATCCACCCGGCTCATCTGGCCCGCTCCCACTCCGACGGTCGCACCGTCGCGGGCATAAACGATGGCGTTCGACTTCACATGCTTGGCCACGCGGAAGGCAAAGATCAGGTCGGCCATTTCCTTTTCCGTTGGTGCGCGCTTCGTCACCACCTTGAGGTCGAGATCGTCCACCACGCCGTTGTCACGCGACTGCATCAGGAGGCCGCCCGCAACGCTCTTCACGAAAAGGCCGGGCGCACGTGGATCGGCAAGGCCGCCCGTCACCAGAAGGCGCAGGTTCTTCTTGCCCGCAACGATGGCGCGGGCTTCCGCGCTCGCCTCCGGCGCGATGATGACTTCGGTGAAGATCTTCACGATCTCTTCGGCTGCCTCCGCGTCAAGCGCCCGGTTCAGCGCCACGATGCCGCCAAAGGCGGAAACCGGATCGCAGGCCAGAGCCTTCTCATAGGCTTCGCGCAGGCTGTCGCCCTCGGCAACGCCGCAGGGATTGGCATGCTTGATGATGGCGACCGCGGCGGAACGCTCCGGCGAGAATTCGGAAACCAGCTCGAACGCGGCATCCGTATCGTTGATGTTGTTGTAGGAGAGCTGCTTGCCCTGGAGCTGGGTCGCCGTGGCAACGCCGGGCCGGGCTTCTCCGGTCACGTAGAAGCCCGCCTTCTGGTGCGGGTTCTCGCCGTACCGCATCACTTCCTTGAGCTTGCCGCCCACGGCACGGAAGACCGGGCTTTCGAGCTGAAGCGTCTCTGCGAACCAGCCGGAGATCGCGGCATCATAGGCGGCGGTGCGCGCGAATGCCTTCGCCGCCAGCTCCTGACGAAGACGGTAGGGCAGATTGCCGTCATTTGTCGAAAGCGCGTCGAGAATGCCGGCGTAATCGCCCGGCTCCGTCACCACCGCCACATAGGCGTGGTTCTTCGCCGCCGCGCGCAGCATGGCCGGACCGCCGATGTCGATGTTTTCGACCGTCGTCGCATAATCGCCGCCGCCGAAGCGAACCTCCTCGAACGGATAGAGATTGATGACCAGAAGGTCGATTGGCGCAATGTCATGTTCCTTCATCGCGCTCGCATGATCCGCGTCGTCGCGAATGCCCAAAAGACCGCCATGCACGCCCGGATGCAGCGTCTTGACGCGGCCATCCATGATTTCGGGAAAGCCGGTCAGCTCCGACACGTCCCGAACCGGAATGCCTTCCCTGGAAAGAGCCGCCGAGGTGCCCCCGGTCGACACGATCTCGATGCCCCGCGCAACGAGGGCACGGGCAAAATCGACAATGCCGGTCTTGTCGGAAACCGACAGGAGGGCGCGCTTGACGGGAACGAGATCGGGGGCGGGAATGTTTTTCGCGGCAACAGACATGGCTGGCGGCTCCGGCTTCAGGAAGGAATGGAGGGGAGGTACCGGCAGGCGTCCGCCAAATCAAGCGCGCAGCATGCCCTCAGGGTATTTTGCCGGCCTTTTCCGCGCATTCTGCCTGCAAAGGCTCAGATATCTTCCAGTGTGGCCTCCAGCCGTTCCAGCACCGCAGAGGCCCCCGCCAGCGCGTCCTCGTCAATGCCGGCAAGCAGCTCCTCGCGCAGATCGTCAAGCACGGCCATGATGCGCTCCATGCGCGCCTCGCCCTGTGTCGTGAGTTGGAGGATCTTGGCGCGGCGGTCGCTTGGATCCTCGCGCCGGGTGATGAGGCCTTCGGCAAGAAGCACATCGACGAGCCGCACCATGGAAGGCCCCTCAAGCCCCGCCATTTCCGCCACGACGCCCTGGCGCGCCTCCCCGCCCATCCGCCAAAGGGCAAGCAGCGGCGCCGCCGTCGCATGCGACACGCCGTAATCGTCAAGACGCTGATTGGCGACCCTGCGCCAGAGCCGGCTCACATTCTGGATGCGTTGTCCGAGACGCGCCCGGCCTTCGTGCTCGGTGTGTGACATTGATTATTGTTCATATATTATCTATTAACATGCAATCGAATTGTCGCGCCGAGCGGTCAGCCTTGCCATGCGATCAGCCCGCTTGATCCCGTTCCCCGCGAAATCGACTTCTCCCATGCGGGATTTCATATCCCCTTGCATGGGAAAGCAACAGCCTGTCGCGCGGTTCCCTGGAACGGGGCGCCGCGGAAAGCACCAACGAGGAATTTCTCATGTCTAGCAATACGACCCCGACGCGGAAGGCCGGCTGGCTGCTGCCCGTTGTCGGCGTGATCATTGCCTTGATCGGCTTGCCCCTTGTGTGGGGCGGTGTCGAGCTCGCCGGCCTCGGCGGCTCCTGGTATTATGTCCTTGCCGGCATCGGCCTTGTGCTGACGGGCATTCTCTTCTTCATGCGCCGCAGTGCCGGCGTATGGCTCTACGCACTCATTTATCTGGCAACCATCGCCTGGGCACTGTGGGAGGCCGGCCTGTCGTTCTGGCCGCTCGTCCCCCGCCTCGTTGCCCCGACGGTCATCGCCGTTGTCGTGGCGCTTTGCGCGCCTCTCTTTGCCGGTCGCGGCAAGGCATCGAAGGGGCTTCCCTTCGCCGTTGCCGCGCTTCTGGCCATCGGTCTGGCTGCAACCGGCTTCTATGCCTTCAAGCCGCACGGCGTGATCCGCAACGAGATCGCGGGCGACACGGTGCCGCCGGCGGGTCTGACGGCCTCCGACGACACGGACTGGCGCGCCTATGGCCGCACGTCCCGCGGCACGCGTTTCGCCCCCATGGACCAGATCAACGCGGACAATGTGAAGAACCTGGAAGTCGCCTGGACTTTCCGCACCGGCGATACGCCCGATGCAATGGCACAGGACCAGAACACGCCCCTTCAGGTCGGCGACACGGTCTACACCTGCTCGCCGCACAACATCGTTCACGCACTGAACGCGGAAACCGGCGAACCGCGCTGGACCTTCGATCCCAAGGCGACCGCCCCCTTGTGGCAGCGCTGCCGGGGCGTGAGCTATTACGAGCCCACGGCCGGGTCCCTTGCGGCGGCCGCCCCCGCACCGCAGGCGGCGATCCCTGCGCAAGGCGCAGGCGAGGCTGCCGCTCCCGAGGCAGCGGTGCCTGTCACCCCCGCCGCGCCGGCTGAAACGGCTGCGGCTTCCGTCTGCGCGCAACGCATCGTGATGACCACGATCGATGCCCGCCTGATCGAACTCGATGCCAGGACCGGCGAACCCTGCCCTGATTTCGGTGAAAACGGGACGGTGGACCTGAAACAGGGCATGGGTGAGGTGAAGGACGGCTTCTACTTCCAGACCTCAGCCCCCACCGTGATGCGCGATCTGGTGATGATCGGCGGCTGGGTCTGGGACAATGTCGAGACGGGCGAGCCCTCCGGCGCCATCCGCGCCTTTAGCACCGTCACCGGTGAACTGGTCTGGGCCTGGGATCTTGGCAATCCATCGATCACCAAGCTCCCGCCTCCGGGCGAAAGCTACACGCGCGGCACGCCGAACGTCTGGTCGACACCCGCCTTCGACGCGGATCTGGGTCTCGTCTATCTGCCCACGGGCAACGCGACACCCGATTTCTTCGGCGCACACCGCTCGAAGGCCGCCGAGGAATACAGCGCCGCCGTGGTCGCGCTCGACATTGAGACGGGCCGCGAGCGCTGGAAGTTCCAGACCGTTCATCACGACATCTGGGACTATGACGTTCCCTCGCAGCCAGCGCTTTACGATGTGCCCGACGGCAAGGGCGGTCGCATCCCGGCTCTGATCCAGATCACCAAGCGCGGCCAGATATTCGTGCTGGACCGCCGCGACGGCACGCCGATCGCCGAGGTCGAGGAAAGGCCGGTCCCGCAGGATGGCGGTGTACCGGAAGATTTCGTCTCCCCCACCCAGCCATACTCGGTCGGCATGCCGGCGATCGGCACCGAGCCTTTCACCGAGGCCCGGATGTGGGGCGCCACGCCCTATGACCAGCTCTATTGCCGCATCGAATTCAGGAAAATGCGTTACGAGGGCGAGTTCACACCTCCGGGAACCGATAAGAGCCTGATTTTCCCCGGCTATTATGGCGGCATGAACTGGGGCTCCGCTTCGGTGGACGAGAGCAACGACATGCTGGTCGTCAACGACATCCGTATGCCGCAATTCATTCAGCTCATCCCTCAGGATCAGGTGGAGGTGCGCGGCGGCTCGGCCGCCCATAACGGTCTTTCCACCCAGAAAGGCACGCCCTATGCGGCCTGGAAAAACGGCTTCATGTCGCCGCTTGGCGTCCCCTGTCATCAGCCGCCCTACGGCACGATCACCGGCATCGACCTCAAGTCGCGCAAGATCGCCTGGCAGGTGCCCGCCGGCACGCTGCAGGACACGGGCCCGCTCGGCATGAAGACCGGCCTGCAGATTCCCATCGGCATGCCCTCGCTCGGCGGACCGATGACGACCGCCGGTGGCCTCGTCTTCTATGCGGGAACGCAGGACTATTACCTGCGCGCCTTCGATTCCCGCACGGGCGAGGAACTCTGGAAAGGCCGTCTCCCCGTGGGGGCGCAAGCCACTCCCATGACCTATGTGTCACCGGAGACAGGACGGCAGTTCATCATCGTTTCGGCAGGAGGTGCGCGCCAGTCGCCGGACCGCGGCGACTACATCATCGCCTACGCCCTGCCCAAGGCGAACTGACCCGCATCCGGCGCCTTGCGCCGCCCCAATTGAAGATCGACCGCCCGCGAAGAAATTCGCGGGCGGTTTGCTTTGTGGGCTGGCGGAATTCGTCTATCCTTTCGATTCTGGCGCGGCCCGCACCTCCCCCCTCCGCCGGGAAAGCACGAGGCATGCAGGGCGCATTCGAAAAACCGAACCGACTGTCCGGGCAGGACGCATGAGGAGGGGTTGCGGCATTTGCCCGCCACAGGAGGTTTGCCGATGAAACTGTCCGCGCCCGTCTATCACCTGAAGCGCCGCGCCAGAGACCTTGCCCGCAAGGACAAGCGTCCCCTCTCCGAGGCACTTGATCGCATTGCCCGAGAGGAGGGTTTTGCCCGCTGGAGCCTTCTCGCGCAAAAGGCGGCTGCCGTCTCGCCCGCACAAAAGCTCTTCTCCCGGCTCGTTCCCGGCGATCTTCTTCTCCTGGGCGCCCGTCCCGGTCAGGGCAAGACCCTGATGAGCCTGGAACTCGCGGCTCAGGCCATGAAGGCCGGCAACAGGGCCTTCTTCTTCACCCTGGAATATTCCGGCCCCGACGTGCTTGCCCGTTTCCGTGCAATCGACATAGATCTCGCCCCTTACAGGGAGCTCCTGACCCTCGACACATCCGACACCATCAGCGCCGGACACGTGATTGCTGCGCTTGCCAACGCCCCTCGGGGAACGATCGCCGTAATCGACTATCTGCAACTGCTCGATCAGAAGCGGGAGAACCCCGACCTCATGAGCCAGGTCACCGCCCTGCGATCCTTCGCGCGCGAACGCGGGGTGACCTTCATCTTCATCACCCAGATCGATCGCGGCTACGATCCGTCCGAGCGGTCATGCCCGACCATGGATGATGTGCGATTGCCCAACCCGCTCGATCTCAAGCTCTTCGATAAAAGCTGTTTTCTGAACGGCGGCGAGGTGCGCTTTCAATCGGAGACCTGACCCTCCGCCGGCCATGGCAAGGACGAGCGCCCGTCCACGGCAAGAGGTTGGGAGGGGCGCTCAGCCTTCGCCGTTGATGGCATGGGTCCTGCGCAGTCGCCAGCGTATATCGGGAGACTGCGCAGGGTCGGCGTAAAGCACGATCTGCCGGCTCTTGCGCGGACCGCCCAGACCGGCAAAGAAGATGGATTCCTCCACAACCGGCTCCACGTCTTCCGAGGTGAACAGCCAGGTGTCCGTCGCTTCTCCCGTCAGGATCAACCGGCCTTCGGGATCGCGATAGATATCGATGTCGGGATGCACATGAAAGCGCAGTGCCGCCGTGTCCTTGCCCTCGGCGAGGGTACGCGTTCCATCGGGCTTGCGAATACTGTCCATGCCCTCGAGGATATTGCCACCTGCCGAAAGGCCGAGCCGGCGCTGGTGGACCAGCCCGAACCGCGCCGCATAGCCATCATGGCTCGCCATGAAGCGGTGCTCTCCATCACCGTCGTCGCGCAGGCATTCCACCTTGCGCGGTCCCGAAAGAAGAGGGGTGCCGATCAGATCGCTCCATTGCGGCGACAAGCTGAAACGCGCCTGCGACGTATCATTGAGCGTCATCGTGGAATGCGCGGCAGTCGTACGCGCCAGCGGGCGAAAACTGTCATCCCCGAAACAATCCACTCCGCTGTTGACGATGAACTGGTGCCGCCCGGACGACATCTCGAAGGAAAGACACCCCGCATGGGCGAAATGCGAAAGGTCATTCGGCGGAGGCGGCGCGGTGTCGGCGATCACGGTCGTGGAGCCGAGCGCCAGGCGTTCATACCCCGAATGCGGCGCATGCAGGAGCGGCGCCCCGCCCGTATCGTCGTATCGTAAGATGGCCGCCACACGGTCATGCAGCGTGATTCCCATGCCATTGAAGCGGGCGATGCTGCCATCGCGGTGACGAAAGAAACGCAATGCGGGCAGCATGCGCTCCACCGCATCGATCAGTGCCTGCGGCGGCTGCTCCGCCTGATTGGCATAGGTGTGCCGTAACGGCAGAAGATCGGCGAGAAGCTCCAGAACGGCGCGGGGATTGCGCGAGACATGCCCGCCATCCGGCAGGATCTGCCGCTCCAGCTCATGGACGAGATTGCGGCTCGCCGCCTTGAGTGCGGTCGCGGGTGCGGGCAGAGAAAGCGCGCAGAAGGCGAGCGCAACACGAGCGCGCAGTCTCTCCTCGCCATCGGGCATTTCCGACGCAACGCTGCGCAGATAGCGCATCTGCACCGCAATGAGCTTGAGAAACTGGCGGTAGAAGGAAAGTTCGGCGCCCTGCAGCACGACGGAAGAATGTTGCAACCAGGAAATGATGCGCCGCGCGGTGACTGCCGGATCCCAGGGCAGCCCGGCAATACGCTTGCCATGAAGCGAAATCCAGTCTTCCACCAGGGCGCGCGCATTGGCTGACGCCAGTTCGCTGTCGGCAGCGCGCATGTGCCGGAGCCATCGGAAGCCGTGCAGCGACTCCTGCCATGCCCGGTTCTGCACCGGCACCAAGAACGGCGATTGTCCGCGCGTTTCAACGAGCTGTCCCGCAAGCAGGAATTGCCCATGATAGATGTCGCGCGCCACTTGAGGGTCTGCGAGCCGCAGATCGGGCGGCGCAATGAGCACGCGCTCAGGCGTGCGGCCGGAATAGCGCCAGCGATAGGAAGGCCCCGCGCGCAAGCGACGCCGCAGGCGCGTCCAGGCCTGCCGCGTGACAAGTCCCCATAGCTGATAGGGGGAATGCCCCCTCACCGTGTCCACAGGCAGCGATCTTCTTCCAATCCCGATGCATGAACGGCTCTGACCAGAGCCGGCAATGCCACCGCTCGGCGCCCTCGCACTCCGGCAAACGGTGAAACGCCCCCGTGCCGCATGCTTTCAGGCCGCGCGAGAGTCTAGTTGATTCAAAGGCTTGTGCGAAGTCGAAATATTATCTCAAACACTGGTTTGAAAACAAGCCCGACAATCACAGCAGGCAACTCAGCTTTTGCGAACGAGCCGCGCGGCAAAAAATCCGTCAAGGCCCTGCATTTCCTCCCCTTCGCCGAAGCGATCGGCCGGGGTGGTCCGCAGCATGCCCTCTTCTGTGATGAACGGTGCCATGCCGGGATATTCATCGGGCCGTACGGGATCGAGCATCACCTCAGGTGTCTGCGCCAGAAAGGCGCGGAGCATGGCCTCGCCTTCCACCGGATCGAGCGAACAGTTGGAAAAGACGATTCGCCCGCCGGGTTTCACCAGCCCGACCGCGTGGTCGAGCAGGGAACGTTGCAGGGCCGCGAGCTTGTCGATGTCTTCGGGCGATTTCGTCCAGGGCACGTCGGGGTGACGGCGCACCGTTCCCGTGGAGGAACAGGGCGCATCGAGCAGCACCGCGTCGAAGGGTTGATCCGGTTCAAGCTTGCGTATGTCCGTTTCGAGCACCTGCGCCGAAAGTCCCAGCCGGTCGAGATTTTGGCGCAAACGTTTCAGCCGGCTCGCCGAAAGATCAATCGCGGTCACCAGCGCGCCCGCATGCGCCAGTTGCGCGGTCTTGCCGCCGGGCGCTGCGCAAAGATCGGCAACCCGTTTGCCGTTCACATCACCGAGAAGCCGGGCAGGAAGACTGGCGGCCATGTCCTGCACCCACCATTCGCCCTCTGCGAAACCCGGCAATTGATCGACCGCGTTCCCGAGCTTCGAGACCCGCACGGAGCCGGTGGGCAGAACAAGGCCGCCAAAGGCCGCCGCCCAATGCGCGGGGTCTTTCTTGACGGTGAAATCCACTGGTGGCTCAAGCCGGTGCATGGCAAGGATTGCCGCTGTCTTGTCGGCGCCATAGGCGGCCTCCAGGCGCTCGGCAAACCAGTCTGGTGCTTCCCGCGTCTGCGCGAGGGCAGCCGGCAGCGCCCGTGCCTTGACACGGATGAGATTGCGCAACACCCCATTCACCAGCCCGGCGAAACGGGACAAGCGCGGATCACACTTGGCTTGCGTGACGGCGAGATCGACAGCGGCGCTGTCAGGCACGTCAAGAAAGAGGATTTGCGCCGCAGCCACATGCAGTGTGTGAGACAGGGCACGCGCATTGGCAGGCAACGGGCGTTCCAGGCGCTTCGCCAACAGCGCCTCGACAGTTGCCCTGTGCCTGAGCGCGCTCATCAGGATTGCACGGACCAACGCCCGATCGCGCGGCTCAAGCGCACGAAAGTTCGGTTGCCCATGCGCCGGGTCGGTCAATCCGTCGAGGGATGCTTTTGCATCGACCACGGCAGCCAGAAGCTTGGTGGCCACACGACGCGCGGCCAGGCCCGGCTTTTCCGGCTCCTGCTCGGCTGGGATGCGCTTGTGAGCGTCAGGCCGTCTTGCGGGGCGGCTCACGACCACGGGCCTTTCGACCCATTGCCGGCATCGCGGCCCCAGCGTGGCTCGCCAGCCTTCTTGGCGGGTTCGCGGCGTGGCTCCGCCGGCCGCGCGCCCCAGGGCCCTGCTGCCTCGTCCGCCCGTGCTTCGGGAGCTTCCCGCGGCGCGGTACGGGGCGCTGCGGCGCTCATATGCTGTGCCATCGCCTCAAGTGCTGCAACACGGTTTTCCGTATTGGGATGAGTTGAAAAGAGATTGTCCATCCTCTCGCCCGAGAGCGGGTTGATGATGAAGAGATGCGCCGTCGCGGGATTGCGTTCGGCATCCGGATTAACGATCTCATGCGCGCGGGCGGCAATTTTCTTCAGCGCGGAGGCAAGCCACAGCGGATTGCCGCAAATTTCCGCACCGCGCCTGTCGGCCGAATATTCGCGGGTCCGGCTGATCGCCATCTGCACAATCATCGCCGCGAACGGCGCAACGATGATCGCCACCAGCACGCCGATGAAGCCGAATGGATTGTTGTTGTCGCGATTACCGCCGAGGAAGAAGGCGAAATTGCCAAGCATCGAGATCGCGCCGGCAAGCGTTGCCGTGATCGTCATCGTGAGGGTATCGCGGTTCTGAACATGCGCGAGTTCATGCGCCATCACGCCGGCAACCTCTTCATAGGAAAGCCGCTGCAAAAGGCCGGTCGTGGCCGCCACGGCAGCATTTTGCGGATTGCGACCCGTGGCAAACGCATTCGGCTGGTCATTCTGGATGAGATAGACACGCGGCATGGGCAGACCCGCGCGCGCGGACAGATCGCGCACGATGCCGAAATATTCCGGTGCGGTTCGCTCGTCGACCTCGACGGCATGGTGCATTCTCAGCACCATCTTGTCGGCGTTCCAGTAGCTGAAAAGGTTCATGGCGGCGGCGATGAAGAAGGCGATCATCATGCCACCGGTTCCACCGATCAGATAGCCCACCCCCATGAACAGGGCCGTCATCAGGGCCAGAAGCATCGCCGTGCGTATCATGTTCATTGTCGTATCGGGCTCCAAAATTCCGCGCCATCGCGTCTTCAAGCGCGCGACCAATCGTTTATATGATGGGTAACGCGCTGCGTGTATTCAATATTCCTGTTTCGGAAGGAAGATCGATCGTGAGCGAAGACACGGGAAATCCTGCATCCACTGCCCCATCGCCGGCCTCGGCACCGGAAAAGGCGCTTTCTCCCGCCGCAAAGCGTGCGCTTGAGGAAGCCAAGGCCCGACGCGAAGCTTATAAGCGCCAGGCCGATGCCGCTCCGAAGGAACTCGGAGGCCGGGGCGGACATGACCCCGCGCGCTATGGCGACTGGGAAGTGAAGGGCATCGCGACGGATTTCTGAAGCATTCGGCGTCACCGTTCTTTTCCCTGCAGGCACTCTGAGCAACCGCTGAGAGTGCTCTGCGTCGCACGGAAACGCCGCCCGCCCCATTTCCTGGTTTCCTGCATTCAACCGAATGTCAGCTGTTTCTGCCTCGCCATAAAACATCATCCCTTGCCTTGCCGTGCATAGAGGAATATATTCCTCTCATGATCCGGTATGCCTTCATCGCCCTGTTCAGCCTTCTGCAGATCCCGACGACAGCCGAGGCGGGTCGTCGCGATCTCGTTTCCGGCCCGGTGGAGGTGCGGGTTCTGCGTGTGATCGACGGCGACACGTTCGTGGCTGAAGCACATATGTGGCCCGGTCAGCATGTTCAGGTAAGTGTGCGCCTGCGCGGCATCGATGCCCCCGAAATGCGCAGCAGATGCCCCGCCGAACGGTACGCCGCCCGTAAGGCCAGGGATGCCCTCGCCACCCTGCTGGAGGCGGGCGTGGTATCGATCAGCGCAATCAGCGGCGGTAAATACTACGGTCGTGTGCTGGCCGATGTCCGCACTTCAGACGGCCTGGATGTCGGCAAGAGACTTCTCGACACAAGGTTGGTCGCCGCCTATGGCGGCGGGCGGCGGATGGCGCTTTTCTGTTGAGCACCACCTCACAGTTGCGCGGCTAACGACCCTCCCCCATAATACTCGATGGATAGGGGTATCCAATGGGCTGGGGGAGTTTCATCTTTATAGCCGGCCTGGTTCTGGCCGGTGCCGGCGATGGCGTTGCACACGAGAGCGGCATCGACCGTGCCGTTGTCGTCGCGCAGGCCCGCCGCACCTGCAAGACGGTAAGCTCCTGTCGGGAAGCGGTTATCCTGTGGTGCGACGGATATAGCAGGGCGGACGCGGACAAGGACGGCATCCCTTGCGAGAATGTCTGTCCCAACAAGAAGCTGGTCGACAAGATCCGTGCGGAAATTGGCTGTTGAGAGGCTGTACCGGGAAACAAAAGGCCGCTTCCGAAGAAGCGGCCCCGTGTTTTCATGTTCCCGCACGGTCCTGACCAGCCTTGTCGGCAAAGGCAGGCCGCGCCTCGTGCGCTTCAGCGGAGAGACTGCTCTCCGTGAAGGCAATCCGTCGAAACCGCACTGGAACGGAAATCACTCGACATTGGACCACCTCCTTTCGGTTTGTTGAACTCAAGCCCGATATGGTCATCCCTCAGGGGTGGTTCAAGACCCGCCCCTTTGCGAATAGGCACCTGCGGGAGATCATCTGGCTGCAGAAACAGAAAAGCCGGGCCAATGGCCCGGCTTCAAGTGTCCCCCGACACTGTCTGCGAAAATCAGGCGGGCATGATCGCGCCTTCCAGCGTGGTGAGCTGGTGAAGAAAGTCCTCGGCGCGCAGCCGGGTTTCATGATCCTCGGCATCTTCGAGATCCTCGCGTGCCTCTTTGATGCGGCGCGCAAGATCCTCGCGATTTATCTCGTCGACATGCACTGCCGATTCAGCCAGGACCGTACAGCCTTCCGGCAGAATGTCAGCGAAGCCGCCGAACACCACATAGCGCTCTGTGCCACCGCCAGCGGCCTTCACCGTGACGACGCCCGGCTTGACGCTGGTCATCGTCGGAGCGTGATTGGCCATCACGGTCAGTTCACCCTCGGTGCCGGGGATGACGACCGATTCGACTTCCTGCGAAACGAGGAGCCGTTCGGGCGAGACCAGATCGAACTTGAAAGCGTCAGCCATGTTTAACCAGCGGACAGCGAATTGCCTGCGACGAAGGAGACTTCGTATCCGGCATCACCGCAACTCCTGTCCACTACTCCCTATTCGCTTCGGATCAAGCCGCTTCAGCAGCGAGCTTCTGTGCCTTCTCGACCGCCTGCTCGATGGTGCCCACCATGTAGAAGGCGGCTTCCGGCAGATGATCGTATTCGCCGTCGCAAAGGCCCTTGAACGAGCGGATCGTGTCTTCCAGATCGACGAACAGGCCCGGCGCGCCGGTGAACACTTCAGCCACATGGAACGGCTGCGACAGGAAGCGCTCGATCTTGCGGGCGCGGGCAACCGTGAGCTTGTCCTCTTCGGAAAGCTCGTCCATGCCGAGAATGGCGATGATGTCCTGCAGCGACTTGTAGCGCTGGAGAATCTCCTGCACCTGACGGGCCACCTGGTAATGCTCCTCACCGACGATCATCGGATCGAGCATGCGCGAGGTGGAATCCAGCGGATCCACGGCCGGGTAGATACCCTTTTCCGAGATGGCGCGGTTCAACACGGTCGTCGCGTCCAGATGGGCGAACGAGGTGGCCGGCGCCGGGTCGGTCAGATCGTCGGCGGGCACGTAGATGGCCTGCACCGAGGTAATCGAGCCCTTGGTGGTCGTGGTGATGCGCTCCTGCAGGGCGCCCATGTCGGTGGCAAGCGTCGGCTGATAACCCACGGCGGAGGGAATGCGGCCGAGAAGAGCCGACACCTCGGAACCTGCCTGCGTGAAGCGGAAGATGTTGTCCACGAAGAACAGCACGTCCTGGCCCTGGTCGCGGAAATGCTCTGCGACCGTAAGGCCGGTCAGAGCAACGCGGGCGCGGGCACCGGGCGGCTCGTTCATCTGGCCGAACACGAGGGCGCACTTGGAGCCTTCGGTGGAGCCGTTGTTCTTCGCCGGGTCCTTGTTCACGCCCGACTCGATCATCTCGTGATAGAGGTCGTTGCCCTCGCGGGTACGCTCGCCGACACCGGCGAACACGGAGTAACCGCCATGCGCCTTCGCGACGTTGTTGATCAGTTCCTGGATGAGAACCGTCTTGCCCACGCCAGCGCCGCCGAACAGGCCGATCTTGCCGCCCTTGGCGTAAGGCGCGAGCAGGTCGACGACCTTGATGCCCGTGACGAGAATCTCGGCTTCCGTCGACTGATCGACATATTCGGGAGCCGGCTGGTGAATGGCGCGGGTGCCATCGCCCTTGACCGGACCGGCTTCATCGATCGCCTCGCCAACGACGTTCATGATGCGCCCGAGCGTGGCGTCGCCCACCGGCACCGAAATCGGAGCGCCCATGTCGCGCACGACCATGCCGCGCACCAGACCTTCGGTCGAGTCCATGGCGATGCAGCGAACGGTGTTCTCGCCGAGATGCTGGGCAACCTCAAGCACGAGGCGGTTGCCCTGGTTCTCGGTCTCAAGGGCGTTCAGAATTGCCGGCAGGTGATCTTCGAACTGCACGTCGACGACGGCGCCGATAACCTGACGGATGGTACCGGCAGCGCCGGTTGCCTTCTTCGCCGCACTGCCGGTCGATGCCGACCGGGTGGACGTGGTCGATGCCGACCGGGTTGAAGCCGCCTTGCGCGCCGGGGCCGCCTTCTTGGCGGCGGTCGCGGGCGCCGCCTTCGGGGTCGCTGCTTTGGCCATGTTCGTTTAACCTCTTCGGTCCGTTAGGCAATTCCAGGAAAGTGGAGACCGGCTTTCCATCCGGAATTGCGAGTCCAGGTTTAGAGCGCTTCCGCGCCCGAAATGATTTCGATGAGTTCCTTGGTGATCTGTGCCTGGCGCTGGCGGTTGTAGGTGATCGACAGCTTGTCGATCATCTCGCCCGCATTGCGCGTCGCGCTATCCATGGCGGTCATCTTGGCGCCCATCTCGCCCGCCGCGTTTTCAAGCAGCGCACGGAAAACCTGCACCGCGATATTCCGCGGAATGAGATCGGTCAGGATCGCCGCAGCGTCCGGCTCGTATTCGTAGACCGCGTCGGCGCCGCTTGCTTCCGCATCGTCCGCAGCCGGCACGGAGGCCGGAATGATCTGCTGCGCGGTCGGAATCTGCGACATGACCGACTGGAACTCGGAGTAGAACAACGTGCAGACGTCGAACTCGCCCTTGTCGAACATGCCGATCACCCGCCGGGCGATCTCGTTGGCGTTCTCGAAGCCGATCTTCTTGACGTCGCGCAGGTCGACGCGGTCGATGATGTTCTGTGCGAAATCGCGGCGCAGAACATCATAACCCTTCTTGCCGACGCACAGCACCTTGACCGTCTTGCCCTGGCCGAGCAGCGAGCGAATGTGCTCACGGGCAAGCTTTGCGATCTGGCTGTTGAAGCCGCCGCAAAGCCCGCGCTCGGCCGTGCAGACGACCAGAAGATGTGTCTCGTCCTTACCGGTTCCCGCCATCAGCGGCGGGGCGTCGTTGCCCGAGACCGCCGCAGCGATGTTCGCCAGAACGTCCCCCATGCGCTCGGCATAGGGGCGCGCGGCTTCTGCCGCTTCCTGGGCGCGCTTCAGTTTCGCCGCAGCGACCATCTGCATCGCCTTGGTGATTTTCTGCGTCGCCTTGACGGAGGCGATCCGGTTGCGAAGGTCCTTTAGGGAAGCCATGCTCGGTCGGCCTTAGACAAAGTTCTTGGCGAATGCGTCGATCTGGGCCTTGAGCTTCTCGCGCAGATCGTCGGAAAGCGCCTTTTCCTTGCGGATACCCTCAAGAACGGCCTTGCCGTCAGCGCGCAGGTGCGAAAGCAGCCCCTGTTCGAAACGGGTGACGTCCTTGAGCGGCAGCTTGTCGAGATAGCCGTTCACGCCGGCGAAGATCACGGCAACCTGCTCTTCCGTCTTGAGCGGCGAGAACTGCGGCTGCTTCAGAAGCTCCGTCAGGCGGGCACCGCGATTGAGCAGGCGCTGTGTGGCCGCATCGAGATCCGAGCCGAACTGCGCGAATGCCGCCATTTCGCGGTACTGCGCAAGCTCGCCTTTGATCGAGCCGGCAACCTGCTTCATCGCCTTGATCTGGGCGGCGGAGCCGACGCGCGACACCGACAGACCCACGTTCACGGCCGGGCGAATACCCTGGAAGAACAGATTGGTCTCGAGGAAGATCTGACCGTCGGTGATCGAAATCACGTTGGTCGGAATATAGGCCGACACGTCGTTGGCCTGCGTCTCGATGACCGGAAGAGCGGTGAGCGAACCAGCGCCCATCTCGTCGTTCATCTTCGCAGCACGCTCGAGCAGGCGGGAATGCAGGTAGAACACGTCGCCCGGATAGGCTTCGCGGCCCGGCGGGCGGCGCAGCAGAAGCGACATCTGACGATAGGCGACGGCCTGCTTGGACAGATCGTCATAGGCAATCACGGCATGCTTGCCGTTGTCGCGGAAATACTCGCCCATGGCGCAACCGGCGAACGGCGCGATGAACTGCATCGGCGCGGCGTCCGAGGCCGTGGCGGCGACGATGATCGAGTATTCGAGCGCGCCGCGCTCCTCGAGCACCTTCACGAGCTGGGCGACAGTCGAGCGCTTCTGGCCGACGGCGACGTAGACGCAGTAGAGCTTGGCGCTCTCGTCGTCGCCGTCGTTGAGCGGCTTCTGGTTCAGGAAAGTATCGAGAATGATGGCGGTCTTGCCGGTCTGGCGGTCGCCGATCACGAGCTCGCGCTGGCCACGGCCGATCGGGATGAGCGCATCGATGGCCTTGAGGCCCGTCGACATCGGCTCATGCACCGACTTGCGGGGAATGATGCCCGGCGCCTTCACGTCGACGCGCCGACGCTCTTTCGCCTTGATGGGACCCTTGCCGTCGATCGGATTGCCGAGGGCGTCAACCACGCGGCCAAGAAGTTCGGGGCCAACCGGAACGTCCACGATGGCGCCCGTGCGCTTCACCGTATCGCCTTCCTTGATGTCTCGGTCGCTACCGAAGATAACGACGCCGACATTGTCGACTTCAAGGTTCAGAGCCATGCCGCGGATGCCGCCGGGGAACTCGACCATCTCACCGGCCTGGACATTGTCGAGGCCGTAGACACGGGCGATGCCGTCGCCCACGGAGAGCACCTGGCCAACTTCTGAAACTTCGGCTTCCTTGCCGAAGTTCTTAATCTGATCCTTCAGGATTGCGGAAATTTCCGCCGCGCGGATGTCCATCAGCCGACCTCTTTCAGTGCAAGCTTGAGCGAATTGAGTTTGGTTTTGAGCGAAGTGTCGATCTGGCGAGAGCCGATCTTGACTACAAGCCCGCCGAGAATGGAGGGGTCAACCGTGAGATTGACCGCAACGTCCTTGCCGGCCACACCCTTCAGCGTGGCCGCGAGTTCCTTTTCCTGGGCCGCGGTGAGAGCGTGCGCCGAGGTAACCTCTGCGGTGGCTTCACCGCGATCTTCCGCGGCGATCAGGCGGAAGGCGCGGATCATCTGCGGAACGGCGAACAACCGCCTGTTCTTCGCGACGACGCGCAGGAAATTGCCGACGAGGCCGCCGATCCTGGCCTTGTCGAGAACGGCGCCGATGGCCTTGAACTGTTCGTCGGCGGAGAAAACCGGACTCTCGACGAGGCGCCGCAGATCAGCGCTCTCGGAAAGGATTTTCTCAAAACGGCCGAGATCGGCCTCAACTGTGGAAATCGCCTTGGCTTCCTTCGCAAGCTCGAAAAGAGAGCCTGCGTATCGCCCTGCCATTCCGGAGATAATCGAGCCAGATTGTGCCACGGGATGGTCTTCTCTCACGCATGAAGGCCACAAAATTTTCAGCTGGAGCTTTTAGCTCTGGCTAAATCCTTGACCTGATTGAAATTTTCCCCTCGCAGCCAGACACCGTCAGCGCCCACCTGCTGGAAGCCGATTGCCGTCTATCACAGGCTTCCAAGAGTCGCAACACGCATAGCCCTCACGGAAGGGGAGGTTTTGTCGCACTTTTGACGTATTTTGATACCGTCAGGGAATGAATCCGAGCGCAAAGGCCAGAGGAAGCGCAGCCAGCGCCGCGGAAAGCAGCAGGAAAATCCAGCTGTAGAGTGCCCGCGCGCCATCTGAGAGCATGGAGATGACACAGCCGAAGAAGGCCAGCGCCCAGGAGGCTCCAAGCGTCAGATAGATGAAAGGTTGCGCCATCGAGAGCGCAACCATCGCAAAACCGACGTAGAAGCCGCCAATGACCGAGCGCGGCATGACCAGTATTTCCGTACGCCCGTTCTTCGCTTGCAGGCCGAACAGCCGAAGCGCCAGTCGCGGCATGAACATGACGAAAAGACCAATCAGGCCGGTCGCCGCCGCCGATGACCAGGCCAGCCACTCGCCTGAAGATCCCGGCCAGTAAAACTCAATCATGAACAGGCTTCCTCATCCACGGTTAACGGCACCTGAATTGTGCCGCGCCACAGGCAGCCGAATCGTGCCGCGCCAATAGATAGACGGACCGCAAATCAGAGGCAAACCTGAACTATACGCCGCAATCACCCTCGAAGTTGACACTTGCTTCCTGTTCGCCGCGCTGCACGCGGATCGTACCGCTGTAATTGGTGGACTCGCCTCCCTGCTCACCTGCCTCGATATCGAAGGTGACGGCATAAGGGTCCGCACCGTGGCTTTTGTAGAGCCGGGTTTCGATTCCATCTTCGCCCTTTTCCAGCGTCGCCAGCGCGAGCTCAAGAAGCTCGCCATTGATGCGCATGAAAACGCGCTCCAACGGATCGGCGCCCTCCATTCGCGGCAGATTGGTGAAAGCGACGAAGCGCCATGTTGCCGGATCGTTGAAGTCGAACGCCTGCCCTTGCTTGAGGAAGGCGCAGTAGCTGTCGATCTCCGGCCAGTGGATTTCGTCGATGCTCAGGGCGTCGTCCTGCGCAAACGCAACGCCTGCCGCCAGCATCGCGGAAAGCACGACCGAACCGGGCGCCATCGCCCTCCACAAATGCCTTACGTTCAACGCCATCATCCGTTCCTCTTCCCGCGTTGCAGATCTTACGTCCCGCCATTCACCAGTTTGCACCCTAAAGAAAACTCTGCGGATCGACATCAACCTGCACGCGGATCGAGCCGCGCGGCTTCGGCCCCGCCGCCAGCAGCGCCCGCAGATAACCCTGCAGATCGCAACGCCGCGTGCCCTGCACCAGGAGACGGAACCGATGACGCCCCGCCACCAGCGCCAGGGGCGCCTCCGCCGGTCCCAGGACGTCGATCGCATCGGAGCGCGGCGCGGCGCGGCGCAGGGCTCGGGCATGGCCTTCGGCTTCCTGCCTTGTCGCGGCGCTGACGATAATGCCCGCAAGCCGGCCAAAGGGCGGCAGGCCGGCACGCTCGCGTTCTCCAATCTCGCGTTCATAGAAAGCTTCAGCGTCCCCCGTAACGATTGCTCGCATCACCGGATGGTCCGGCTGGTAGGTCTGCAACAGGCCAAGGCTCTTCCGCCCCGAGCGGCCGGCGCGCCCCGTCACCTGTGCCAGAAGCTGGAATGTGCGCTCCGCCGCTCTCGGATCGCCATTCGCAAGCCCCAGATCCGCATCGATCACGCCGACCAGCGTCATGGCGGGAAAGTTGTGGCCCTTGGCGACAAGCTGCGTGCCGACAATGATGTCGGCCTCGCCCTTGGCGATGGCGTCGAGTTCGAGCCGCAATCGCTTCACCCCGCCCAGCATGTCCGACGACAGGACGATGGTGCGCGCGTCCGGGAAATGACGGTCCACCTCTTCCGCGATGCGCTCCACCCCCGGCCCGCAGGCGACGAGGTGATCGAGCGCACCGCATTCCGGACAGGCCTCTGGGCGCGGTTCGTTGTGGCCGCAATGATGGCAGACGAGCTGTCCGCGAAAACGGTGCTCCACCAGCCAGCTCGAACAATCCGGACATTGGAAACGATGTCCGCAGACCCGGCAAAGGGTCAACGGCGCATAGCCGCGCCGGTTGAGGAAGAGCAGGGATTGCTCCTCGCGCGCCAGCGTCTTTTTCATTTGATCGATCAGCACCGGCGACAAAAAGCCGCCACGCTCGGGTGGCGCCTTGCGCATGTCGATGGTGGCCAGGTCCGGCAGGGCCGCATCGGCGAAACGCGCCGAGAGCACGATGCGTTCATAACGCCCCTGATTGGCGTTGACCCGGCTTTCGAGCGACGGCGTGGCGGAGGCGAGCACCACCGGGAAATTGCCGATATGGCCGTGCACCACAGCCATGTCGCGCGCATTGTAGAAGACCCGGTCTTCCTGCTTGTAAGCCGGGTCATGTTCTTCATCGACGACGATCAGGCCAAGCTCGCGAAACGGCAGGAAGAGCGCCGAGCGCGCGCCTGCCACCACCCGCACCTGTCCCTCGGCCACCTGTCGCCAGACGCGCTCCCGCTTGCGCGGCGCAAGGTCGGAATGCCATTCGCCGGGCTTCGCCCCAAAGCGGTCCTGGAAGCGCTCCAGAAAGGCCTGCGTCAGCGCGATCTCGGGAATGAGGATCAGCACCTGCTTGCCGCGTTCGAGCGCCGCCGCCACCGCCTCGAAATAGACTTCCGTCTTGCCCGAGCCTGTCACACCATCGAGCAAGGTCACACTGAAAGCGTCCGTGCCGGCCTTTTCCCGCAGGCGTTCGGCGGCGCGTTCCTGGTCTGCCGTCAATTCCGTTCCCGCATAGGAGGGGTCGGGCGGGGCCACCACCGGCTGCGGCGGGATCGCCACCGTTTCGAACACGCCTTGCTCGCGCAAACCTTCGATCACGCTTGCAGAAACACCTGCCGCATGGGCCAGACCTGCCCGCGTCCAGGCCTGGCCGTCACCCGCCATTTCCAGAACCCGCGCGCGGGCCGCCGTCATGCGGTCGGGTCCCGTCCCGTCGACAAGCCGCATTCCCTCGATGGGAGGCTCGGGGTCGAAGGCCGCCGGTGCGCGCAGAAGCATGCGCGCCACCATGCCGGGCGGGGACAGCGTGTAGGCGGCCACCCAATCCACGAACCGACGCATTTCCTCACCGACCGGCGGGCAATCGAAAACCTCGGAAATCGGCCGCAGCTTCTTTGCCGACACATCGCCGCCCGGCCCATCCCAGACGATGCCCGCCACCTCGCGCGGCCCAAGCGGCACGCGCACGATGGAACCCGGCACGACACGCGCGCCATCGGGAACGGCATAGGAATAGGGCCGGTCGGCCGGCATCGGCACCATGACGGGCACGACACGCTTTGCGGACGAATCTTCTCTCATTGGGCGTGACCTTGCCCTGTTCTTGCATTAGAGCAAAGACCCAACATATGGAGGGGATGAGTTCCCCCGCGTTTCCCTGCCAAGGAGTTTGCCATGAAATTCTTCGTCGATACGGCCGATGTTAACGAAATTCGCGATCTGAGCGAGACAGGTCTCGTCGACGGCGTCACCACCAACCCGTCGCTGATCCTGAAATCGGGCCGCGACATCCTGGAAGTGACCAAAGAGATCTGCGACCTCGTGGAAGGACCGGTTTCGGCCGAAGTCACCGCGACCGACTTTGCCGGCATGATGAAGGAAGCGGAAGTCCTGTCGAAGATCGCCGACAATATCTGCATCAAGGTGCCGCTCACGATGGATGGCCTGAAGGCCTGCAAGGCCCTCACCTCCTCGGGCCGCCTGGTCAATGTCACGCTCTGCTTCTCGGCAAATCAGGCCCTGCTTGCCGCCAAGGCCGGTGCCACCTTCATCTCGCCCTTCATCGGCCGCCTCGACGACATGGGCATCGACGGCATGGATCTGATCGCCGAAATCCGCACCATCTACGACAACTATGATTTCGGCACAGAGATTCTGGCGGCCTCCATCCGCTCCGTGAACCACGTCAAGCAGGCCGCACTGATCGGCGCTGACGTTTCCACCGTTCCCCCGTCCGTTCTCAAGGCGCTGGTCAAGCACCCGCTGACCGACAAGGGCCTGGAAGCCTTCCTCGCCGACTGGGCCAAGACCGGCCAGAAGATCGGCTGAGCGGAAGACGCATATGTGGGAGCGCCGGTATAGGCATCGGCGCTCCGGCATGGATGCCCGGACTCGACCCGAGGTTCCATGTCAGGACCCATAATGTCGGGACGGCAACCTCCCGCGACGCCTATCCCGATGATCCGGACAAAGCAGCCGTTCCGTCAGCCTGCGAAGGCGGCGTCCGCATCCTCGCGCAGCCGATGCACGGTGTGCTCCTGAAGGCGCGCGGCCACATCGGCCGGCTCCCCGGCCCCCAGCGCATCCGGCTCGATGGGCTTGCCGATGATCATGTTGATCGCCCGGCCCTTCTTGTTCAGAAGCTCGTGGAACAGCGTCATGTCGCGCAATTCCGTCGAATAGCGTGACAGAAGATAGAACAGCCCCGAATTGCGCGCCGTGATATTGACCGGGATGACCGGCACATCATAGCGGCGCGCCAAAGCCACCACGGATGGCTGCCAGGGGCGTTCCGTCAGCTTGTCCTTGTTCCAGTAGGCGATGCGCCCCGACGGAAACAGCACGACGGCCTTGCCGGCCGAAAAGGCCTTGGCTGTCATCTCCAGCGTATCGCGACTCTTGGCGTGGGATTTTTCCGCTGCGCGCCATTCTACGGGAATGACGATATCGCGGAACCGCGGATTGACCCGAAGCGCATCGCGGTTGGCGAAGATCGCCAGATCCTTTCGCAGTGTCTTCATCAGATCGAAAACGGCAATGCCGTCGGCAATGCCGGTCGGATGATTCGGCGCCAGAATGAAGCCGCCCTTGGCGGGAATGTTCTCAAGCCCCCGCGACGTCACGTCGAGAGACAGGAGACGGCTGATGTAAGCGAACGAATCCCAACCTGATAATTCGCCGACCTCATCGGCCATGCGAACGGCCTGGCGATAGTGAAAGAAGCGATAGAGAAAAGGCTGGGCGATTGGCCACAACACCTTTTGAGAAAGGTGCGTCGTGCGCTCGGCGATAAGCTGATCGACCACATGCGGGGTATCAGCCGCGTAGAACTCGCGGCCCAGAACCCGGTTTCCAAGCACTGCGGCAACCGATGTTAATGCAGTGTGCAGGTCCATCGGCAATGTGCTCCCTGAAGCATTGTGGCTTCCCTATCAACCGCCATTCTGCCCCCGCCCTTCCCGGTCGGCTTCGTCTTGCGCGGGCTCGAATTCAAACGCCAGTCTCAGGCGGCTGTTTCGGCCAAGAGTGTGACGCCGCAATGACGCGGAACACAACAGGCCGCCGAATTCCTTCCCGCAAGGATTGCTGCCGGCAGGTATATTAAAGCCGTCCGCCTGCCTTCGCCAAGTCCTGGCCCAGTGCAAGACGCAACAATTCGGCCAGTTCGCGTCCCGAACGATCCTCGGCATCGCGAACCGCCCGCAGCGCTGCGAATTCCTGCCGGGGGACATCATAGGCGGATGTCACCTGCCGCGTACCCGAGGCCACGGGCTGCGCCGTCGCGCCGTCCTTCAGCGTATAGGTTGCAACCATGGTGAGCGTGGCGGCCGTCGGCTCGTTATCCGTGCCGACCTGGATTTGCGCGGCGGTGGAAGTGGACCGTGTAACGGTCAGGTCGAGCGTGTAGCGCGCATTGGCCGGTTGCCCGGCGCCACCGTTCAGAAGGAAGATCAGGTGATTGCGAACCTGCTGCGCATACCGCGTGTCGACCGGTGAAACGGCGATCGAGGAAAGCGCCGGCGTCGAAACGGCGCCACCCGGCGCCACATCGGGCGTTGCCAGCAGGGGGCGCACCGTGCAGCCGGAAGCCACCGCGAGAGCGAGCGCAAGACCGGCCAGAAGCGAGACACGAGACGTCGGGTTCAAGGATACCCCCTGTTTGCAATCCAATTCGTAAGAGACCGGCGGCGAATCACACAACCAGGTTGACGATACGCTGTGGAACCACGATGACCTTGCGCGGCGTCGCGCCATCCAAGGCCTTTTGCACGAAATCGAGCTTCAGCACCGCATCCTGGACCGCAGATTGATCCGCGTCGCGGGCAATTGTCAAATCACCGCGCTTCTTGCCGTTGATCTGGACGGGCAGCACGATTTCATTGTCCACCACCAATGCGGGATCGAACTCCGGCCAGGCGCCGGCAGCCACCAGCCCTTCTCCGCCCATGGCCACCCAGCACTCTTCCGCCAGGTGCGGCATGAACGGCGCGACCAGGCGGATCAGGATCTCGACCGCCTCGCGCGCTGCCTTGCGAGCAGCCTCGCTCTCGCCCCCGTCTGCCCCCTTGCCGAGCGCGGAAACCGGTTCCTGCAGGTCGTTGACCAGTTCGTGAATGCGCGCGATGGCGCGGTTGAAGGCCAGCCGCTCGATATCCTCGCCGACGGCCTTCAGCGCCTTGTGCGCGGCTTTCGACGTTGCCTGGGCAGCGCCTTCGCGCGCGGCCTCGGGCGCCACGCCGCGAATGTGGTCGGCAGCCTCGCCAACCAGGCGCCAGACACGCTGAACGAAGCGATGCGCGCCAGCGGCGCCGTCGTCGGTCCATTCCACGTCGCGCTCGGGTGGCGAATCCGACAGCATGAACCAGCGGGCCGTATCCGCGCCGAAAGATTCGGTGATGTCTTCAGGGCTCACCGTGTTTTTCTTCGACTTCGACATTTTCTCCAGCGCACCGATCGCCACCGGCTTGCCGGACGCCAGTTCCGTGGCGCTGCGCGCATCGCCCGAACCCTCGATGCGGATTTCGCCCGGAGCAAGCCAGCGCCCGTCCTCCGCGCGATAGGTCTCGTGAACCACCATGCCCTGCGTGAACAGGCCCTTGAAGGGTTCGGCCATAGCCACATGGCCGGTATCGCGCATGGCGCGGGTGAAGAAGCGGGAATAGAGCAGATGCAGGATCGCATGCTCGATGCCGCCGATATACTGGTCTACCGGCAGCCATTCATTGGCGGCTTTCGGATCGGTCGGGTCGTTTTCCCACGGAGCAGTGAAGCGGGCGAAATACCAGGACGAATCCACGAATGTATCCATCGTGTCCGTCTCGCGGCGCGCATCAAAACCGCATTTCGGGCACTTCACATGCTTCCATGTGGGGTGCCGGTCGAGCGGATTGCCCGGACGGTCGAATTCCACATCGTCCGGCAGCTTGACCGGCAGGTCGGCCTTCGGCACCGGAACGATGCCGCAGGCCTCGCAATGGATCATCGGGATCGGGCAGCCCCAATAGCGCTGGCGCGAAACACCCCAGTCGCGCAGACGGAAATTCACCTTGCGCTCGCCCACCGGGCGTCCGTTGAGGGTCATCGAGGACAGGCGGTTCGCCACCTCCTCGAACGCGGCCTTCGGCCTCATGCCGTCCAGGAAGCGGGAATTGATCATCACGCCGTCATCGGCATAGGCTTCCTCGGTGATCTGGAAGGTCGCGGCATCCGCGCCCTCGGGCATCACGACCGGGATGACCGGCAGCCCGTATTTGTTGGCGAAATCCAGGTCGCGCTGATCACCCGAGGGACAGCCGAAAATCGCGCCCGTGCCGTAGTCCATCAGCACGAAATTGGCCACATACACCGGCAGCGTCCATTCCGGATCGAGCGGATGGCGCACGCGCAGGCCCGTGTCGAAGCCCTTCTTCTCGGCGGTCTCCAGCGCTGCTGCCGAGGTGCCGATACGCCGGCATTCGTCACAGAAGCCGGCGAGCGCTTCGTTCGTCTCGGCCAGCTGCTTCGCGAGCGGATGGTCGGCGGCAATCGCCATGAAGGACGCACCGAACAGCGTGTCGGGCCGCGTCGTGTAGACTTCCAGCTCGCTCGCCCCGTCGGGTGCGGTTTCGGCAACCAGCGCCCACCGCACCAGCATGCCTTCCGAACGGCCGATCCAGTTGCGCTGCATCAGGCGCACCTTCTCCGGCCACTGGTCGAGACCGTCGATGGCTTCGAGCAGATCCTCGGCATAATCGGTGATCTTGAAGAACCACTGCGCCAGTTCGCGGCTCTCTACCTCCGCGCCCGAGCGCCAGCCGCGCCCGTCGATCACCTGTTCGTTGGCAAGCACGGTCTGGTCGACCGGATCCCAGTTCACCTTGGAGGTCTTGCGCCCGACAAGCCCCTTGTCGAAGAAATCGACGAACAGCATCTGCTGGCGATGATAGTAGTCCACGTCGCAGGTGGCGAATTCGCGGCTCCAGTCGAGCGACAGGCCGAAGGTCTTCAGCTGATCGCGCATCACCGCGATATTCTGGTAGGTCCACTCCTTGGGATGCACCTTGTTCTGCATCGCCGCGTTCTCGGCCGGCATGCCGAAAGCGTCCCAGCCCATCGGGTGGAGCACGTTATACCCCTTGGCGCGCTTGTAGCGCGCCACCACGTCGCCCATCGTATAGTTGCGTGTGTGGCCGATATGGATGCGCCCGGACGGATAGGGGAACATCTCAAGCACGTAGTATTTCGGCCGCGCATCATCGTTGCGGGCTTCGAACAGCTTGGCCTCGTCCCAGGCCTTCTGCCAGCGAGGTTCGGAGACGCGGGGGTTGTAACGTTCGGTTGCCATGGCCGGATTTTCACATGATAAGAAGCGGAAACTTTGACGGCGGACCTTCACCATGGTTTCGCCGGAGCGTCAACTCCTAAGCACTCTTGCGGCCGGCAGCCAAAGCCCTGCCTGTCGCTTGGTCTGGGCCAGAAGCGGGGTATAAGCGGGCATCATGAGCAAGGCCGTCCAAAATCTGCGCGTAGTGAGGGAAGCAATCACGGAGGCCGAACAGGCCGCCGGCAGGCCCGCGGGTTCGGTAACGTTGGTGGCCGTCTCCAAGACCTTCGACGCCGATGCAATCCGGCCTGTGATCGAGGCGGGACAGCGGGTGTTCGGCGAAAACCGCGTCCAGGAGGCGCAGGGCAAGTGGCCTGCAATGCAGGCGGATTTCCCGGACATTGAACTGCGCCTTATCGGCCCGTTGCAATCGAACAAGGCTGCCGATGCCGTGGCGCTGTTCGACGTGATCGAGACCGTCGACCGCGAAAAGATTGCCCGCGCATTGGCTGACGAAATGAAAAAGCAGGGCAGGAGCCCGCGGCTTTATGTCCAGGTGAACACGGGTCTGGAAGAGCAGAAGGCCGGCATCGATCCGCGCGAGGCGGCGGCTTTCGTCAAACGGTGCCGCGAAGAACACGGCCTCGCCATCGAGGGACTTATGTGCATCCCCCCCTTCGACGAGAATCCGGGTCCGCACTTCGCTCTGCTGGAAAAGCTGGCCCGTGAAGCAGGTGTCGAGAAATGCTCCATGGGCATGTCCGGCGACTACGAGATCGCCGTCGGCTTCGGCGCCACCAGCGTGCGCGTCGGATCGGCGATCTTCGGCACACGCTGAGGCAGGGTTGGAGCATTTCGCAGTCAGGCGGTTTCAACTGACGTCCGCATAAATGCGGAGAAATGACGAGTTGGCGCGCAACAGCGTTTCCATGCGCGACGCCCCACAAGGTCAGGCGGGTCGTGCCGCGCGGCGCACCTGCAAAGCGACAACCGCCAGAAACGCCGCCATCGACAGAAGCACGAGAACGGAGCCCGCCTTGGCAAGCGCTTCCCCCTGCCCCAGGATCGCCAGGGCAATGCCCGGAGTAAGCACGATGACGCCCAGATGAGCGAGTACCACCTGCGCGCGCGCCGCCAGGCCCGTCGAGGCCTGCGGATAAAGCGAATAGAAAGCACCATAAAGCGCCAGCGACGCCCAGCCCAGAAGGTTGAGATGCCCATGGGCGGCAGCTAGCGTGTGGTCGCCCGATGCCGACATGGCGATGCCAAAGATCATGCCCAGGAGCGCATAGATCGCCGCGCCCAGCCAGCAGGTTTTGGAAAGGGTGTTCATTCAGTCCTCACAGATGATCATGCCAAAGGATTGGCCATGCCGCGCCACCCATTCGAGGCGGTCGGCAGCCATTGAGCGCTTTTGCGCGGCGGGTTCGTGCGCGGGTATGCGCGCCGCCTCGAAGAACGCCTCGAAGCCGCGTGGTGAAAAGCCGGTGATGAAACGCACCGCCCGGTCGCCGGGATTTGCGAAACTGTGCGCCACACCGGGACCGACGCTCAGCCCCATGCGTGCATCGAGCCTCTTGCTTGCGTCCGGCAGGAGAACGTCGAGCGTCCCCTCGCAGACATAGAAGAACTCGCTGAAGTCGGGATGGTGATGCATGGGCGGTCCCGCAACGCCCGGATCCGTAACCACTTCAAGAAGCGAGAACGCGCCGGGCGACGGCAACGGCGTCACACGATGGCCCAGCACGAAGCCCGGCCCTGCAAGGCCGCTCATTTCAAGGATTGTCATTGATGGTTGCCCCCAACCAGTGCTATACATGTTCTTATAATGAGATTTTGTCTCACAAGGAGAAAAAATGTCAACTGGAAAGATGAAGCCGCCGGCAGACAAGCGCCAGAACCAGCGCTTGCGGACCCGCCGCGCGCTTCTGGCTGCTCTGCGTGAGATTCTTGAAAAGGGTGGCGCTCCTTCCATGGAGGAGGTTGCCGACCGCGCGCTTGTTTCCCGCGCCACGGCCTACCGCTACTACCCCAACATTGAAACCATGATCCTCGAGGCCGGCTTTGATGCCGCGATGCCGGCAACGGAGGAGTTTTTCGCGCAGCTTGCCGGGGCGGATGTGCGCGAGCGCCTGCACCGCGTGCCCGAGCTCCTGTACGGCATCGTGGAGAGCGACGAAGCGAAATTCCGGCGCTTCCTGGCCGCCACCCTGCTCGATAGCGCCAACGCGTTGTCGACGGGCTCGGAGCGCGTTTATCGGCGTGGCGGCCGTCGCTTCGGCCTTCTGGAAAAAGCGCTGGAGAACACGGAGATGGAGGAGGAGCAACAGCGTAAGCTGATTCGCATGCTGGCGCTGGTCGTAGGGCCGGAGCTTTTCATTTCAGGCGTCGACAGCTGCCACATGGATCGCAAGGAGATCGTTCCGGCCATGCAGTGGATCGTCGATGCCATATGGGAAAAGATCGAGCGCGAATGAAAGAAGCGCCGGGAAAACATCCCGGCGCCCCGACGCCGCGTCTGCAATGACTATCGGATGCGATGGAGATCAGGCGCGCACTGGCGCACTCCCCACCGAACGCATCACCGTCACTGCGAATAAAAGCATTCCTGCAAGTATCAGTAGGGAGCCGGCCTTGGCGAGCCCTTCGCCCTGCCCCATCACCGCCATCGCGATGCCCGGCACGATGACCAGAACCCCAAGCTCGGCCAACAGAACCTGCAATTTCGCAACGCGGCTTTCCGCCGCCTTCGGAACCAGTGTGTAAAACGCGCCGTAAAGCGCGATGGTTGCCCAACCGAGCAGGTTGAGGTGCCCATGCGCAGGCGCCAGCGTATGATCGCCCGACGCCGCCATCACGACACCGAAGATCATTCCAAGCACGGCGTAGATAGGCGCCGTGATCCAGCAGATTTTTGCCAATCCGTTCATGTTTAACCCCTTTTGCCTATAAAGGCCTGCCCCAGGGGATGAGCCCGAGCCCGCTTGGCTCCTCCCGATTTCCGCCTCCTCGAAACCGTTTCGGCGAAATCGCACCATACACCCGGGACGTCAGGGCACGAACAAAAGAAATAAGCCGGCTTCATTCCAGCTCAATTCTCTCCACCAGAAAATCGAGGAACGCCCGCACCCGGGCGGGCAGGAACGGCCCCTGCCCCACATAGACGGCGTGGACCCTCTCCGTATCGCCGGGATTGAAGGCTTCCAACAGGGGAACCAGTCTTCCGGCGGCGATGTCCGCCCTGACATGCCAGAGCGCATGCCGTGCGATCCCCGCTCCTGCCAGCGTCATCAGTCGCATGGCCTCACCGTCGCTGACGAGCGAACGGCCCGCCGGGATGACAGAGGCTGGCTGCCCGTCTTCCCCCAGAAACGGCCAGCCTTCGTGCGCACGCGAAAAGCAGAACCCCAGCAGGTTATGCTTTTCCAGGTCTGCCGGCGCATCCGGCTTGCCGTGTTTGGCAAGGTAGGCGGGTGAGGCCACCACCACCATGCGCGTCTCCCCCAGCTTGCGCGCGATCAGACTGGAATCGGCCAGCGGCCCGGCGCGAATTGCAAGATCGGCACGCTCTTCCAGAAGATCGACCACATGGTCGGTGAGGACGAGATCAACCGCGACTTCGGGATAGCGCTCCTGAAAGGCCGGCACGAGCGGCACCAGCCTGTGCTGACCGAAAGGCACGTTGCTGTTGACCTTCAACCGGCCGCGCGGCGCAGCGCCGGCCGCGGCTGCCTTCTCGGCCGCGTCCATATCCGCCAGAATCCGCAGCCCGCTCTCATAGAACGCGTTGCCCTCCGGCGTAATCTGCAAACGCCGGGTGGAACGGCGCAGAAGCCGCGCCCCGAGCCGAGCCTCCAGCCGGGCGATGAGCTTGCTCACAGCCGAGGGCGTCATTTTCAGGTCGCGCGCCGCAGCCGAGAAACTCTGCAGTTCCACCACCCGGATGAAGACCTCCATTTCTGCGGAGCGATTGATGTCTGTGCGCGGCATTGTTGAAATGAAATCCCAGGTGTTTTGAATTATCGCAATCTATTTCATCAGTGACGCGAGGTCCATCTACTCCTTGAAGGCCGGCCCTGCCACCGGCGCCATGACGACCAAGGACAAGACATGCCCCTCGCCCTTTATGCCCTCACCGCCGGTGCCTTCGGCATCGGCGTCACTGAATTCGTGATCATGGGACTGCTTCTGGAGGTCAGCGCCGATCTGGGCGTCACCATCTCCGCGGCCGGCCTGCTCATCTCCGGTTATGCGCTCGGCGTTGTTGTCGGCGCTCCCATCCTCGGCGCACTGACAGGGCGCTGGTCACGCAAGACGCTGCTTCTGGCTCTGATGGTGGTTTTCACCCTGGGCAATCTCGCCTGCGCGCTGGCGCCCGATTACTGGTCGCTGATGGCCGCGAGAGTGTTGACGGCCTTCGCCCATGCCTCGTTCTTCGGTGTCGGCTCTGTCGTTGCCACCGGGCTCGTGGCGCCGGACCGCAAGGCATCGGCAATCGCGGTCATGTTCACCGGCCTGACCGTGGCGAACATTCTGGGTGTGCCGTTCGGCACGTGGCTCGGACAGGCTTCCGGCTGGCGATCCACTTTTCTGGCCGTGACACTGGTGGGCGTCGCCGCCTTTGCGGTCATCACTCTTCTCGTGCCACGCGACAGTGCATCGCAAGACCGGGAGACCGACGGCAGTTCCCTTGCCGTTCTGCGCCGCCCACAGGTGCTGCTCGGCCTTCTCACCACCGTCCTCAGCTGGGTCGGCGTCTTTGCCGCCTTCACATACATAGCGCCGATCCTGACGCGGATCACCGGCTTTTCGGAGAACGCCGTTTCTCCCGTCCTGCTCGTATTCGGAGCCGGCCTGATCGCCGGAAACCTTCTCGGCGGTCGCCTGGCCGACTGGCGGCTGCTGCCTGCAATGCTGGGGTCCCTCGCCGCTCTCTCGGCTGTTCTCTTCGCAATGAGCTTTGCCATGCAGGACAAGGTCGCTGCCGTGATCGCCATCGGCCTGTTCGGCGCCGCAGCCTTTGCCACGGTGCCGCCCCTGCAGATGTGGGTACTGGAAAAGGCCGACGGCGCAGGTCAAGGCCTCGCGTCCTCCTTCAACATCGCCGCTTTCAATCTCGGCAACGCCATCGGCGCCTGGCTTGGCGGCATGGTGATCGACAAGGGCCCCGGCCTGGATGCGGTGATCTGGGTTGCCGGGTTCGTTCCGCTGGCAGCCCTTGCAACGGCTCTCCTCGCCCATCGCCTCGACCGCTCCGCCGGCATCGCGTCTCCCACCTGCGAACCGGCACGCTGAACCCATCTTCCCGACAAACCAAGGAGAATGACAATGGAATACCGCAATCTGGGGGCTTCTGGCCTCAAGGTGCCCGTATTGAGCTTCGGCACAGGCACCTTCGGCGGCGCAGGCCCGTTGTTCGGCGCCTGGGGAACCACCGATGCAATCGAAGCCCGCCGGCTGATCGACATCTGCCTTGAAGCTGGCCTCAATCTTTTCGATACGGCTGATGTCTATTCGGACGGCGCATCCGAGGAAGTGCTCGGCGAAGCCATCCGGGGCAGGCGCGACAAGGTATTGATCTCCACCAAAACGGCGCTGCCGATGGGGGACGGTCCAAATGAGGCCGGCACCTCCCGCGCCCGCCTCATCCGCGCCGTGGACGCGGCCCTCACACGGCTTGGCACCGACTATATCGATCTCCTTCAGCTCCACGCCTTCGATGCCGCGACACCGGTCGGTGAGGTGCTGTCGACGCTCGACGAACTCACCCGCGCCGGCAAGCTCCGCTATACGGGCGTTTCCAATTTCTCGGGCTGGCAGGCGATGAAATCCCTCGCCGCCGCCGACCGCCAAGGTTGGCAACGGTATGTCGCCCATCAGGTCTACTACTCACTGGTCGGTCGCGACTATGAATGGGAGCTGATGCCCCTCGGTCTGGACCAGGGTTTGGGCGCGCTGGTCTGGAGCCCTCTCGGCTGGGGCCGCCTCACCGGCAAGATCCGGCGCGGTGAGAAGCTGCCTGAAAAGAGCCGCCTCCACGATACGGCAAGCTTTGGGCCGCCGGTCGCGGACGAGCTGCTCTATCGCGTTGTCGAGGCGCTTGAGGAGGTAGCCGCAGAAACAGGCAAGACCGTGCCACAGATTGCCATAAACTGGCTGATTGGGCGCCCGACCGTTTCCTCCGTCATCATCGGAGCCCGCAACGAGGAACAGCTTCGGCAGAATCTCGGCGCCGTCGGCTGGTCGCTCACGCCCGAGCAGGTCGCCCGCCTCGACGCGGCAAGTCTCGTGGATGCACCCTACCCGTATTTTCCCTATCGCCGGCAGGAAGCCTTCGCGCGGCTCAACCCGCCAGCCGTTTGAAAATCGGACAGGTGCCGGAGGGTTGCAAAACACCTCCGGCACCTCGCCATCCACTAGGCACGGGCTCTCAATGAAGCGCCAGTTCGCCTTTCACGCTGCGCCACTCGCTCGCCGATATGAGGCGACGATGCGTATAGACCACGGAGTGAAGGGGACCATCGAGTTTCGCTTTCCAGAAACCGATGAAGCGGTGGAGCGCCGGAAAATCCGGCGCAAGATCGTAGTCCTGCCAGATGAAGCTCTGCAGGAGATGAGGATGATCGGGCATGTGGTACAGAAACTCGGCCGTGGTCATCCCGTAGCCCTTGAGCATCAGCTCGAATTCGCTCGCATGCTGCATGCCTTGCCTTTCCGAATCGCGTTCAAGCCACCGGAGAATTTTGCTGGGAAAGGACTTGATGGTCCATTTAAAAATGGATTAATAGCAACCATTTCTCATTTAAATACAAAATGTTAGCAGCAATTTACGACAAGTGCTAACACAATTCGTGTCGCATTTTCGCGCCACTTTTTGTCGCCACCCAATGTCTAATGTTGTCGCCGGCAACAGAATGGTAATAATGCGCGCGAGCCAGGAGGCCCCGCGCCGGCCAGCGCGTGTCCGGCCTCCAGCGAGCGCATACCGGGAGGAGCAAATGTCCGAAGTGCATGTTCACCGCGTGAAATCCGCGTGGAAGAAGAACGCGTTGATCGATAACGACACCTATCTGAAGTGGTATAAGGACAGCATCAAGGACCCGGAGAAATTCTGGAACAAGCACGGTAAGCGCATCGACTGGTTCAAGCCCTACACGAAGGTGAAGAACACCTCCTTCAAGGGCAAGGTTTCCATCAAATGGTTCGAGGATGGCGTCACCAATGTCGCCTACAACTGCATCGACCGCCATCTGAAGAAGCGCGCCGACCAGACGGCGATCATCTGGGAAGGCGACAATCCCTATGACGACCGCAAGATCACCTATCGCGAGCTCTACGAGCATGTGTGCCGTCTTGCCAATGTGATGAAGTCGCGCGGCGTCAAGAAGGGCGACCGCGTCACCATCTACATGCCCATGATCCCCGAGGCGGCCTATGCGATGCTTGCCTGCGCACGCATCGGCGCGATCCATTCGGTTGTCTTCGGTGGCTTCTCGCCCGATTCGCTCGCCGGTCGCATCGAGGACTGCAAGTCGGACTTTGTCATCACCGCGGATGAGGGACTGCGCGGCGGCAAGAAGATCCCCCTCAAGGAAAACACCGACAAGGCCATCGCCATCGCCGAGAAGGCGGGCGTGAAGGTGCGCCACGTGCTGGTGGTCCGCCGCACGGCCGGGAAGATCAACTGGTTCGAGGATCGCGATCTCTGGTACGACGTGGAGACCGCCAAGGCGAAGCCCGACTGCAAGCCGGAGAAGATGAAGGCGGAGGACCCGCTGTTCATCCTCTACACCTCCGGCTCCACGGGCAAGCCGAAGGGCGTGCTTCACACCACCGCCGGCTATCTGGTCTATGCCTCGATGACGCACGAATACGTCTTTGACTATCACGAGGGCGACGTCTACTGGTGCACCGCCGATGTGGGCTGGGTCACCGGCCACAGCTACATTCTCTATGGCCCGCTCGCCAACGGAGCCATCACCCTGATGTTCGAGGGCGTGCCCAACTACCCCGATGCTTCCCGCTTCTGGCAGGTGGTCGACAAGCACAAGGTCAACATCTTCTACACCGCCCCCACCGCGATCCGCGCGCTGATGGGCGCCGGCGACGATTTCGTCAAGCGCACGTCACGCAAGTCGCTACGCATCCTGGGCTCCGTTGGGGAACCTATCAATCCCGAGGCCTGGGAATGGTATTACAACGTGGTCGGCGAGAAGAAGTCGCCCATCGTCGATACCTGGTGGCAGACGGAGACGGGCGGTATCCTGATCACGCCATTGCCCGGTGCGACCGACCTGAAGGCAGGGTCGGCCACACGCCCCTTCTTTGGCGTTCAGCCGGAACTGGTGGATGGCGACGGCAAGATTCTGGAAGGTGCGACCAGCGGCAATCTGTGCATCGCCGATTCCTGGCCCGGCCAGATGCGCTCGGTCTATGGCGACCACGAGCGCTTCATCCAGACCTATTTCTCCACCTACAAGGGGAAATATTTCACCGGCGACGGCTGCCGCCGCGACGAGGACGGGTATTACTGGATCACGGGCCGCGTCGACGACGTCATCAACGTATCGGGCCACCGCATGGGCACGGCGGAGGTGGAATCCGCGCTCGTCAGCCATGACAAGGTGTCCGAGGCTGCCGTGGTCGGCTATCCGCACGATGTGAAGGGCCAGGGCATCTATTGCTATGTCACCCTCATGACCGGCGTTAAGGGTTCGGACGAGCTCAAGAAGGAGCTGGTCACGCATGTGCGCAACGAGATCGGCCCCATCGCCTCACCGGACAAGATTCAGTTCTCGCCCGGCCTTCCGAAAACCCGTTCCGGCAAGATCATGCGCCGCATCCTGCGCAAGATCGCCGAGGACGATTACGGTGCGCTCGGCGATACATCGACGCTCGCCGATCCCGCCGTTGTCGACGATCTCATCGACAACCGCCAGAACAAGAAGGGCTGATCGCCATTCTTGGCATCACGCGGACGGGCAAACGCCCGGCCGCGTGCCTGCATCGCGGCTTGTGAGCTGATTCACGAAAACCCCTGATTCTCGAAAACCGCAGGCGGGGGCCGCCTTTTCTATTCGAAGACCCGTTTATCGAACGTCCTTCATCCCGCTTTCATGGTTCGACGAGCGCACCATGAGGGCGAGATCAAAAGAGGCCGAACTGTCTACGGAACCAGATGCCGGAAAGCGGCGACGACGCTGTCGTAGACCGGTCGCTTGAAGGGGACGATAAGCTCCGGCAGTTCCAGCATGGGCTTCCATTCCCAGGCGTCGAATTCCGCCTCATGTCCGCCCGGTGGCGGGTTGATGGCAATCTCGCTGTCGCGGCCCTCGAAACGAAAAGCGAACCATTTCTGTTTCTGCCCGCGATACTTGCCCTTGAGGGCAAGGCCAACCAGATGCTCAGGCAGATCATAGGTGATCCAGTCAGGAGTTTCGGCAAGCAGCGCAACGCTTTTCATACCCGTCTCCTCGTAGAGTTCGCGATAGGCGGCCTCGCGCGGCTCCTCCCCCTTGTCGATGCCTCCCTGCGGCATTTGCCACAGGCGCGTCGAACCCGACAGCTCGTCCGTTCCCTCATTGACAATACGCCGGCCAGCCCAGGCCAGTCCGTCGGCATTCAAAACCATGATGCCGACACAGGGCCGGTAGGGAAGTTCACCTGTTGTCTTGCGCATTCTGTCGATTGGCCCCCGCCTTGTTTCACCGTGCCTCTGGATCGAAGGCAACGGCTGAAATCGGCACGATCTCGATGCCGCGCCCTGCCACCTCATTGGCCCATCCGGCCACGGTGTCAATCGTCTCGTCAAAAGCGGAACCTGTGCCCACCGCATAGCCCTTGGCACGCGCGATACGCTCTAGCTCGTCGAGTTTCTTCAGGATATCGGCAGGAACCGGCCGGCGGTTTCCACCGATGGGGTCGATGAGCACATCGGCCGCAGCAAACGGCACCGAAAAACTGCCGGCCAGTTCCTGCGCCTTGCTGCGCGCGGAGGTGCCATCATCCAGATACATCAGGCCCCGCTTGGACAGCTCCTCCATGACCGGCTGGAACGCATCCTCATCGGCCGTGAAACGCCCGCCCATATAGTTCATGACGCCCGTATAGTTCGTGATCCTCGACAACGCCCAGCGCAAACGGCTCAAGTTCTGCGCTTCCCCGGAATCGATGGTCAGCGTGTTTCTCCCCGGATTCTCGTTCGGATAGCCGAAGGGCTCCATCGGAACCTGGAGAATAATCTCGTGCCCGGCCTTTCGCGCCGCCTGCATCCATCGCGACAGGCTGTTGCCCGCAGGCGCGAAGGCAAGAGTTATTTCCGGTCGCAGCGCATCGATGGCCCGCTGCGTCGTGGTCTGCGACAGCCCAAGCCCGCCAATCACCAACGCTATGCGCGCGCCCCGCGCACCCGACCAGCTGCGTGCGTAAACATCGAACGGCCGTCGCCCGCCCGGTTGGCGCAAGGGCAGCGGGCCGGCCTCCGATTCCTCGATAAGCGCGCGATCCGGAAGATGGGCAAGGCGCGGATGCTGCCCCATGGCTGAGGGATCGCGAATGACGATAACGCCGCTTCCCGAAGCCGGTTCGGCGTCCTGGGGCGCGACCTTCACGATGGCGGCGTCTGGCGCTCCGGTGTGCGCCGGCGGCGCTTCCGGCTTGGCCTCGGCCACCGTGGTTGTTTCGACAGGCTCTGTAACCGCAACCGGGGCCGGCGCCCGGAAAGGACGCTCGCGAAACGCAACGGCAAGCGACACACCGAACACCGCAACAGCGACGAGGCTGAGCAGAATGCTCCCCTTGCCGAAAGAACGCCCGCGGCCCTTTTTAGAGGGCTTGGCATCGCGCCCAAGCGGCCGGTCAATGTCCTTTTTGCCCGAAGTCATACCCACCCGTGACAGCCGTCAAGGTCACAAATCCTGCGGGGTTTTCGTGAACCCCTTATGTCATCGTCGGCGGGACCCCGCCGACGATGCACCTGCTTTTACTGGTTCATGACCGCCTTGTCAGGGTTCGGCGGGAAGGCCGGATCTGTTTTCTCGCCGCGCAGCAATTCAAGTGCGGCAGCAAGCTGAACATCATCCTTCGGATCCGGCGGCACATAGGCGATGGAACCCGACCCCTCGTCGCTCTCCTCCGCGCCCTTGATATGGCCAGGCAAATCCGATTCGCCACGGCGCAGGTCACGTCCCTGCAGCTCTTCTGGCAGCGGCTGGTCGACCTTGATATCCGGGGTGATGCCCTTGCCCTGGATCGATTCACCCGACGGCGTGTAGTAGAGCGCCGTCGTCAGGCGCAACGCACCGTTTTCGCCGAGCGGAATGATCGTCTGGACGGAGCCCTTCCCGAAGGACTGCGAACCGAGCACGGTAGCGCGGCGGTGATCCTGAAGCGCACCCGCCACGATCTCCGAAGCGCTTGCCGAGCCACCATTGATCAGCACGATGATCGGCTTGCCGTTGAGCACGTCGCCGGGACGCGAATCGAACCGCGAAATGTCATTTGCCTCGCGCCCGCGGGTGGAGACGATTTCGCCCCGGTCGAGGAAGGCATCCGACACGCTCACCGCCTGATCGAGCAGGCCGCCCGGATTGAGACGCAGATCGAGCACATAGCCCTTCAGCTTGTCGTTCGGGATATCCTTGCCGATGGTGTCGATCGCACTCATCAGATCGTCAAAGGTCTTCTCCGTGAAGGAGGTGATCTTCAGATAGCCGACATCGCCCTCGGCGCGGAATTTCACCGCCTTCACCTTGATGATGTCGCGCACGATGGTCAGCTCGATCGGCTTGTCCGCGCCTTCGCGCAGGATCGTCAGCTTGATCGGGGTGTTGACGGCGCCACGCATCTTGTCGACCGCATCGTTGAGCGACATGCCGCGCACTTCATCGCCATCGATCTTGGAGATCAGGTCGCCCGCCAGAACGCCGGCACGGGCGGCAGGCGTATCATCGATGGGCGAAACGACCTTGACCAGTTCGCTGTCCATGGTGACTTCAATGCCAAGCCCGCCGAATTCGCCCTTGGTCTGCACCCGCATGTCCTTGGCGGCGTCGGGATTGAGATAGGAGGAATGGGGATCGAGCGAGGAGAGCATGCCGTTGATGGCGCTCTCGACCAGCTTCTTATCGTCCGGCGGCGTGACATACTGGGCGCGCACGCGCTCGAAGATATCGCCGAAGATGGCGAGTTCCCGGTAGGTGTCGGAGCCGGCCGCGTTTGCCGCGAAGCCGCCAACGCCGTGCACAAGCGTTACCGCAGACGCGCCCATCAGGGCGCCGGCAAACAATAGCGACAAGTTACGTTTCATTTCCTGTCCTTCCAGAGTGTCCCGGAGCCCACCAGGCTTTGGGGTCGATCGGTTTCCCGTTCTTCCTGAATTCCACATACAATTCCGGCATGGAGCCTTCGCCCATCGGGCCTGCAATGCTTGCCAGCCGCGTTTCGCCCATCGTTCCGACCGGCTCGCCCGCCAGAACCGATTGACCGAGGGATACGTTGACCTTCCCCAGCCCTGCAAGCACGATATGATAACCGTCGCCGGCATTCAGTATCAATAGCTGACCATAGGAACGAAAAGGCCCGGCATAAAGTACCGTCGCCCCCGCAGGTGCGGTCACGATTGCCCCCGATTGTGTCCTTAGAATGTCGCCCTTGAGCGCAGCGCCCGTATCGTCATCCTCGCCGAAACGGGCGGCGAACTGACCGGAAGCCGGCAAAGACAATCCGCCCACACGGCGGGCGAACGGCACGGCCTCGCCCAGCCTGTGTTCAGGCGAGGTCGGCTCACTGGCGCGCTTCTTGCGCTCCTCCTCGGCCGTTTGCAGCGACGTGATCTCGGTTTCCAGCGAGCCGATGAGTTCCTGCAGGCTTCCGGCCCGCGCCGCCAGCGTCTCCGCCTGCTTGCGCTCGACCGCCATGCGGCTTTCAGCCTCTTCCTGAAGACGTTTCTTTTCGTCGAGCAGCAGCGTCAGCCGCTCCTTTTCCTCAACCTGCTCGGTCACCGTCTTCTGCAGCTTGTCCCGCTCGCTCTCGATGGAGGTGACGATGCGCGAAAGATCGCGAAGGTCCCCCAGAAGCACCTCCGTCTCCTCGCGCAGTTCCGGCACGACGGCGCCCAGAAGAATGGCGCTGCGAACAGAGGCCAGCGCATCTTCGGGCCGCACCAGAATGGCCGGGGGTGGATTGAGGCCCATGCGCTGAAGCGCGCCCAGCACCTCGGCGAGAACACCGCGGCGGGCCTGAAGCGATTCGCGCAGATATCCCTCCTCGTGCCGCAGCGTCGTCAGGCGCAGGGAAATCTCGTCGATGTCTTCGCTGAGCTTGCGCTCGGTCTTGGCGGCCTGGATGAGCGCCGCCGTGATCGATGCATTGTCATTCTTTATGCCGGCGATCTGTGCCGCGATTTCGTCCAGCCGTTTCTGGGAAAGCTCGATCTCGCGATTGACGTCCTGATATTCGGCACTGGTTTTCTCCCGCTCACTTTCCAGTACCCCGATGCCATCCTGCGCCGGCGATCCAAGCGCCGAACCCAGAAGCAGCGCCGCAGCCAGCGCCGCGCGCAACGAGAACCCAAGCTTTGCCGAATCCGGCGCCTTTATCATCCTTCGTCTTTCCCGGAAGAAACCACGAGCGACATTAAGGCCCCTTTCGTTAAGGAACCATCAACCATGATGCACCTCTGGATCAATCATCGGTTGTATTATTCAACCTGTCAACGCCGGGCATTGTGCAGCCGGGCGACATAGCATGCAGGTCACCGCAATGCGGAGAATGAAAGATCAAGCGTTTCTGCCCGCCCCAATGGCGCCGCCGACACCCCGGAAAGCCGCTCCTCACGCCCGGTGATAGGGGTGACCCGACAGAATGGTGGCGGCGCGATAGAGCTGCTCGGCGAGCATGACGCGCACCAATTGATGCGGCCAGGTCTGGGCACCGAACGAGATGGTACGTTCAGCCGATTGCCGGAATTCAGGATCGTGCCCGTCGGGCCCGCCGATCACCAGGATAAGCTGACGCCGGCCCTGATCGCGCAAATCCGCAATGGCCGTGCTGAGAGCTTCGGAGGTCAGGTTCTTTCCGCGTTCATCCAGAAGGAAGATCGCCGCGCCGTCGGTCTGCATCTCCCGGATCTTCCGGCTCTCCTCGCGGCGGCGCTCGTCGGTGCCGCGCGCTCGGCTTTCCGCAAGCTCGCTGAGGCCGGAAAACTCCAGCCCGACAGCCGGGCCGCTCTTGGCGAAACGATCGAGATAACGGTCCGCCAAATCCCTTTCGGGGCCGGCCTTCATCCGGCCCACGGCGCAAATTCCAACGCGCATTCCAGCCTCTCCGCCCCATGGGGGCAAAGCTGGCTCAAAGTCCCGCCGCCCTTTACGGGCAGGCGATCAGTGAACCGTCTCATCCTCCAGGTCCGGAGCCTGCCACATCTTCTCGATGTTGTAGAACTCACGAACTTCGGGGCGGAAAATATGGACGATGATGTCGCCCGAATCGATCAGCACCCAGTCCGCGCCCGCAAGACCTTCGACGCGCGCTGTGCCCAGACCGGCCTCCTTGAGCGCACGCAGCAGGTGATCCGCCACCGCCGCAACATGGCGATGCGAACGACCCGACGCCACGATCATGTGGTCGGCGAGGGGCGACTTGCCCTGGATATCGATGGATACGATGTTTTCCGCCTTGGAGTCTTCGAGACTCGCGATGGCTGTTTCTACGGCCCGTGCCACCAGATTGCCGCTGGCTCCGACCGGCGAAGGCATCATGTCAACCTTCTTCGTAAGTGCTGTTCTCAGTGTCTTTCCTTTCCCATAAGAACAAGCTCGTCATGCGCTTCATACCGCCTGACGTCTTTTAGATAGGCAGAGTCTCCTAACAGTTTCAAGACATAGGCCAATCACATGTTTTGGCAGGCCCATTCCTGAAAAGGCGTCCGGCGTGCCGCCGGACGATGAAAGACACTCCTAAACCTTGCGCGCCGCGTCGCGGATCGCTGTGGAGGACAGCGACGAACGCGGTCCGTGAATGAAGGTCCATGAGGGCGGTCGACGATGCGCGAGGACCGGCGCGTCGTCCTCGTCGATGCGCGCGTGATTGAAGGTCTTGGCCATGGTGGAAGAGAGAAACGCCAGCGTATCTCCGGGCCGGTCGATGACAGCGATCGGTATGGACCGCGCGATCTCGCGCCAGCGTTCCCAGCGGTGGAAATCACGTAAGCTGTCGGCGCCCATGATCCAGACGAAATCGACGCCCGGATTGCGATGCTGCACAAGCCGGATCGTATCGGCCGTATAGCGGATGCGATGCCGCGCCTCGAAGGCCGTGACCTTGATGCGCGGATCGGTGGTGCATTGCTGCGAAAGCGCGATCCGCTCGGCCAGCGGCGCAAGCTCGCGATGATTCTTGAGGGGATTGCCCGGCGTCACGATCCACCAGAGCTGGTCGAGGTGAAGCCGCCGCAGAGCCGTCTCCGCCACGAGAGCATGGCCCGCATGAGGCGGGTTGAAGGAGCCGCCGAAAAGTCCGACGGCCATTCCCTTCTCCACATACGGCATGCGCAGATAGCGCTCGGCCACTGGCCTCTCCCCCCCGTTCATTGCGAAACGGTATTCAAGGCCGCAACTGGCCGTTGCCGCGCACGCGGTATTTGAACGAGGTCAATTGTTCCACGCCGACCGGTCCGCGCGCATGCATCTTGCCCGTGGCGATGCCGATCTCGGCCCCCATGCCGAACTCGCCGCCGTCGGCGAACTGGGTGGAAGCATTGTGCAGGAGGATCGCCGAATCGATCTCGTTGAAGAACCGCTCCACCGCCGCCTCGTCCTCGGCCACGATGGCTTCGGTGTGGTGCGAGGACCATCTCCCGATATGGCTGATGGCTCCGCCCACCCCGTCGACCAGCCTGACCGAGATGATGGCGTCCAGATATTCGCTGCCCCAGTCCTCGTTCACGGCGGGCGTCGCAGCGGCAAAACGTGCGCAGACTTCGTCATCGCCGCGAATCTCGCAGCCTGCGGCCTCAAGTGCTGTCAGCACGGGCACGAGCAGCGCATCCGCCGCAGCGCGGTCCACCAGAAGGGTTTCCGTAGCGCCGCAAATACCCGTCCGGCGCATCTTGGAATTGACCGCGATGGCGACCGCCATGTCGGGCTTCGCCGACCGGTCGAGATAAAGATGGCAGATGCCCTCGAGATGCGCGAAGACCGGCACGCGCGCCTCGTTCTGGACACGCTCCACGAGGCTGCGCCCGCCCCGAGGCACGATCACGTCGACATTGCCCGAGAGCCCCTTGAGCATCTCGCCCACGGCAGCACGGTCGGTCACCGGAACGCGCTGGATCGCATCGGCGGGGAGGCCCGCCTTCTCAAGCCCTTCCACCATGCAGGCATGGATTGCCGCGGAGGAATGGGCTGAATCCGACCCACCGCGCAGGATCACCGCATTGCCTGCCTTGAGGCAGAGAGCGCCGGCATCCGCCGTCACATTGGGGCGGCTTTCATAGATGACACCGATAACGCCGAGGGGTGTGCGAACCCGCTCTATCGAAAGTCCGTTCGGCCGCTCCCAGGCGGCAATCACGCTGCCCACCGGGTCCTCTAAAGCCGCGATGGCGCGGATACCGTCCGCCATGCCGGCGATGCGGCCCTTGTCGAGCTTGAGCCGGTCGAGCAGAGCCGGCGAAAGCCCCGCTGCTTCACCATTGGCCATGTCGAGTGCATTCGCCGCGAGAATCCTGTCCTCATTGCGCAGCAGCGCGCCTGCCATTTCGGTAAGCGCCAGGTTCTTGTCTTGCGAAGACGCGATGGACAGCGGGCCGGCCGCAGCGCGGGCGCGCTGGCCTATATCCTTCATGAGCGCGGCAATATCCGTGCTTTCCTGCCCGTTTTCCATCAGCATCTATCCCTCCGCCTGTTCCGTCTGGCTCTGCCGCCCGCGGGACGACAACACCAGATCGTCGCGGTGCACCATCGCGGCGCGCGCGTCATAGCCGAGCACCCCGGCGATATCGCCGGTTTTCAGCCCGGCAATTCTTACGGCATCCGCCGCGTCATAGGCAACAAGCCCGCGCGCCGTCTCGCGCCCGTCGGGCCCGAGGATCGCGACCGTGTCGCCGCGCGAGAAATTGCCGCTCACGCTCGTCACACCCGCTGGCAAAAGCGACTTGCCCGCCGCGAGCGCACGCACGGCGCCGTCATCGACCTGTACTGTCCCCGCCGGCTCCAGTTGGCCGGCAATCCAGGTCTTGTAGGCGCGCACCGGAGCCTCGCTCGCCATGAAAAGCGTCGCCCGCGCGCCCTCGTCGATGGCCGACAGAGGATTAAGTCGCGTGCCCGACGCGATGAACATTGCCGTGCCGGCGGCCGTGGCAATACGGCCCGCATCGAGCTTGGTGCGCATGCCGCCACGCGACAGTTCCGAGGCAGCCGCCCCCGCCATAGCCTCGATCTCGGGCGTGATGGCTTTCACGACAGGAATGAACTCAGCATCCGGGTTGCTTGCCGGCGGCGCGGTATAGAGACCATCGACATCCGACAGAAGCACGAGGAGATCCGCCCCCAGCATGGTCGCGACCCGCGCGGCCAGCCGGTCGTTGTCGCCATAGCGGATTTCGCTTGTCGCGACCGTGTCGTTCTCGTTGATGACGGGAACCACATCCATCTTGAGAAGTGTGGAGATTGTCGCCCTAGCATTGAGATAGCGCCGCCGCTCCTCGGTGTCGCCCAATGTGACCAGAACCTGGCCTGACTTCAGGCCGCGCTTGCGCAATTCCTGGTCCCAGGCCGCCGACAGGGCGATCTGCCCGACCGCCGCCGCCGCCTGGCTTTCCTCAAGCCGCAGGCTGCGCCGGTCGATACCCAGAATGGTGCGCCCCAGCGCAATGGCGCCCGAGGAGACCACCAGCACCTCGACACCCGCCGCACGCAGCGTGGCGATGTCGTCCACCAGCGCGGAAAGCCATTCCCGCTTGAGCCCGGTCTTGCGATCGACAAGAAGCGCAGAACCGATTTTGACCGTGATGCGCCGATGCGCCTTGAGCTCGGAACGGGTCATGAGTGTCGTGCCTGAATGCCTATTTCTGCCACCGGTCATCGACCGTGTCGGCTGCCTGCTCTTCTGCGCGCTCTTCCTCGATCACCCGCATGAGAGCGCGCAGCACCTCCTGAACGCCCTCGCCGGTTGCCGCTGAAAGCATAAGGGGCTTGCGGCCGGCAACCGCCTGAAGCGCCGCCTGCTTCTCCGCGCGGGTTTCCTCATCGATCAGATCGACCTGGCTCAACGCGACAATCTCGGTCTTGTCGGTAATGCCATGACCATAGGCCTCGAGTTCGCCGCGCACGGTCTCATAGGCCGCGGCCGGATCTTCCTCGCGCGCCGAGACCAGATGCAACAGTGCCCGCGTGCGCTCCACATGGCCAAGAAAACGATCCCCAATGCCCACGCCCTGATGCGCGCCCTCGATCAGGCCCGGAATATCGGCCAGCACGAATTCCCGCGCATCGACGCGCACGACACCCAGATTCGGATGCAGGGTCGTGAAGGGATAGTCGGCGATCTTCGGCTTGGCCGCGGTAACGGCCGCCAGGAAGGTGGATTTGCCGGCATTCGGCAGGCCCACAAGCCCCGCATCGGCGATCAGCTTGAGCCGCAGCCAGAGCCAGGCCTCCTCTCCGGGCAGGCCCGGATTGGCACGGCGCGGCGCGCGGTTTGTGGAGGATTTGAAATGCTGGTTGCCGAAGCCGCCATTGCCGCCGGCCGCCAGACGGAAGCGTTGCCCGACCTCGGTCAGGTCGCAGATCAGCGTCTCATTGTCTTCCTCATAGACCTGCGTTCCGACCGGCACCTTGAGCACCGTGTCGGCTCCCTTGGCGCCCGTCCGGGTGCGGCCCATGCCGTGCATGCCGGTCTTGGCCTTGAAATGCTGCTGATAACGGTAGTCGATAAGCGTGTTGAGACCGTCCACGGCCTCGACCCAGACATCGCCGCCCCGTCCACCGTCACCGCCATCCGGCCCGCCGAACTCGATGAACTTTTCCCGCCGGAACGAAACGGAGCCCGCCCCGCCATCGCCGGAGCGAATATAGACCTTGGCCTGATCGAGAAATTTCATGGGTTCGGCCGTCTTTCCTAGAGCACTCTAAAGCCCGGTTCTTTCACCTGGCCCCCGCACAAATGGGGAGAAACAATGAGATGCATCCTCCCACGCTTTTCTTCGAAAAGGTGAGACGAACTCTTTCTGCGGCAACCCTGTACAGCATCGCGAGCAGAAGTGCGAGAGCGGACGATCTGCTTCATCCGTCCTCGCGTTGCAATGCCGGGTCAGGCCCCCCAGCTTCTGAGGCTGACCCAGGTCCGGCGGTCTAGCTGATAGCGTTCGACGGGCACCTTGCCGGCCACCGCGGAATCCATCATGCCCTGCCCGGCATACTGGAAACCACACTTGTGAATGACCCGGCGCGAGGCCGTGTTGGTAACCCGGCAGGAAACATTGAGCCGATCGATATCGGTTGCCCGGAAGGCAAGGTCCACGAGAGCGTGAGCGGCTTCCGTGGCATAGCCCCTCCCCCAATAGGGTTCACCGATCCAGTAGCCGATTTCCAGTCCCGCCTCGCGGTTCTCGAGCCCCGCGCAACCGATGAAGGCACCGCTTTCCGAAAGCGTGATCGCGTAGGTACAGCCCTTCGTTTCGCCGTTTCGCACGCGCGTCAGGAAGGCATCGGCGTCCTGCAGGCGATAGGGATGGGGCATGCGGGCCAGCATCTCGGCAAGGCGCCGGTTGTTGGCAAGTTCCACCAGTTCCGTCACGTCGTCGCCGCGCGGGATGCGCAGAACGAGGCGCTCGGTGACGAGAACCGGGCACTCGATCCTTATACTTTCGCTTTCGACCTCTTCACTTTCGGCAACCATTTTTCTTCCTCCGGGCAAAATAAAAAGGGGAGATGGCGACCCATCTCCCCTTTGAACCTTTTCCGGACTATCCAGACACCGGCCCCCGAGATGGGTCGCCGGCATTTGGTGAGCGGACCGGCTATTCCGCGGCTTCCGTAATCGGGTTGACCGATACGTAGGTTCGACCATTGGCTTTTTTGGCGAACGAAACGGCGCCCTGGATAAGGGCGAAAAGCGTATGGTCTTTACCCATGCCGACATTGACGCCGGGATGCCACTTCGTGCCGCGCTGACGCACGATGATGTTGCCGGCGAGAACGTTCTCGCCGCCGAACTTCTTCACGCCAAGGCGCTTGGACTCCGAATCGCGACCGTTACGCGAGGAACCGCCTGCTTTTTTGTGTGCCATTTGCTTACTCCTTTGCGCCCCTCAGGACGCCTGAAATATCGCCGCGCGCAAGCGCGTGTTGTTCAACCAGCCTTCCGGCTTACTTCGACAGTTCCTTGGCCTGCTCGCGCCAGTCCTTGATCTGGTCGGCGCTGAACGGCATGGCCTCGTCGATCCGCACCACGTCCTCGTCGGTAAGGGCGGCCACCTGTGCGAAAGTGGTGATGCCCTGCTCGGCGAGCTGGCCGGCGGCAACCGGACCGATGCCCTTGATCTTGGTCAGATCGTCGGGCTCGCCGGCCGGAGCGGTGAAGAGGGGAGCAGCCGCTGCGGGCGCTTCCGGCTTCGTCTCTGCCTTCTTCGCCGGCTTTTCAGCGGCTTTCTTCGAGGGCTTCGCGCCGCCGGTGAGGATCTCGGAGATGCGCACCGTGGTCAGAAGCTGGCGATGGCCGCGCTTGCGGCGCGAGTTCTGGCGGCGACGCTTCTTGAAGGCGATGACCTTCTTGCCACGGCCCTGCTCGACAACCTCGGCGGCCACGGCGGCGCCTTCCACGAGGGGAGCGCCGAAGGTCACGTCATCGCCCTGACCGACGGCCAGAACCTCTGCGAACTGAATGATCTCGCCGGGCTCGCCGACGACCTTCTCGACCTGCACGAGGTCGTTGGCGGCAACGCGATACTGCTTTCCGCCGGTTTTGATGACTGCGAACATCTTTCTTGCCTTTCGGTGTCCGGTTCGGCTTTAACCGCTTTGCGGCGCGCCGTCTTTTTGTCAGTCTTTAGGGTTAAATGACAAACGGCGCAGGGACTGGCCCACGCCGCAAGTCGCGTGTCCATAACGGAACCTGTCTACAAGGTCAAGCTGCAAGCAGAAATAGGCGCAGATTGGGCCTTGTATCGGAAGCGATCACCGGCTATCTAGTGCGCCGCGCCGGCAACGGCTTGCCAGCATCTCGCGGAGAGGTGGCTGAGTGGTTGAAAGCACCGCACTCGAAATGCGGCATACTCGCAAGGGTATCGGGGGTTCGAATCCCTCCCTCTCCGCCATAGCTATTTTGCTCCCCCAGACGTCATATAAAGCAATAGTTTAGTGGCTCTCCGCCAAAGGCTGCTCCCCCAGATTGCTCCCCCCACTTTTGTCTGATGCGAGCCTTGATTTTGATGGCGATGGTCACGACATGTTCTTTGTCTCTCTTAATGGGGCAGAAAGGGGGTTTCCATGTTGGAAGCCTTTTTGAAGTCCCCACTCTCAAGGCAGGGCTATTGCCAGTCCTTGAGGTGTCCCTAACAGGGGGACGGGTTAAGGCTGAATTGATGCCGGAAGCGGGCAATAGCTGACGGTCTGCAAATGTGAGAGGACCCCTCATACGGGCAACCTCGGGGTCACAATACCCGCAGATAAAGCCGATGACGGAACGTAGGGATGCCTCGGTAGAGGTGTTGCCCAAGTGCGATGCACGAGGATAACTTCACCTTTTCCGCCAGCGAGAGCGGTTCGTCGTACCCACCTGCCTTTAATTCAGCCCAGAAGCCGGTTCAACTTTGATGCGTGCGGCGATGCAGCCGCTCAAGGATAGACGCACGGGAGGGCTATGGGGACTGGTCCCGGTGGTTCTTGATGCTGAGATAAACAAGCTGCCAAGGTTTGGGGCGAAGGATACAGGGTGGAGACCTTTGATAGGGAGAGGCCGTTGGAAGACATCAATCTAAACCTTGGCGAGCTGACTGTCGGCCATGACGTAGATACCGGGAGGCTTGCTGCTTCCTTTTTCTCGGAGGATGACATTGGGGTTGTGATCCGATGCCATTTTGAGGTTGAACGGGCCGCAACGCACTCTCTGGAGGCGCTAACCGGGGGCCGCTGGCGGAAGGTGAGAGGCAAGTATCTCAGCGATCAATTGAACCTGCTTGAGGTACTTGGGGCACCTCCCAAGTTGCTAGCCCCTGCTCGAACCCTGAATAACCAGCGAAACGATTTCGCGCATGACGGCGTCTCGGAGTTGTCGGAGCAACAGCTACTTGACCTCCTCCGTGGAGTTCGCGCTTTTTTGCCCCAACTGCACGATGACTTTGAGGTGCGAATCCGTGGTAAACGGGAGTTCAAAGCAACGTTTCGAGAGTGCAGCATCCGGCAGAAATACGCACTAACGGCTGGCATGTTGGCGCTGCTTGTTGGCGGACTCCCAGAGACCATCAAAGCGTATAATGACGAGATGCGTAGGCGGGCCAAAGCCCCCCAATCCACCTAGCTCCCCACCCTCTCCAGCACCCTCTAAATCTGTGTCGCGGTCCAATTGTGGAGGCGTTATGCCTCCTCTTTGATCCGCTTCGCTAGCCTGGAGAGCGTTGACGTGGAGACCCCTGTGGCCTTCACGATGCTGGCCCATGTCTGGCCCTTCCTGAGCATGTCCATGAGGGCGGCATTGCGCTCGGTGTCCTCGGGCCTTCCTCGATACGCCCCCGCCGCCTTGGCCTTCTGGATGCCCTGTGCCTGCCTCCTGCGGCGGTCCTCATAGTCTTTGCGGGCTATTGCGGCGAGCATGTCCAGCATCATGCCGTTGATGGCGTCCAGCATGCGGGCGGAGAACTCGTCGGCTCCTGGCTGAATGAGCTGGTGAGAGGTCGGCAGGTCTAAGGCCACCACGCGGACACGCTTAGCGGCGATCTCTGATTTTAGCTTCTCCCAGTCGGCAGCATTGAGCCGGCTCAGGCGGTCCACCTGCTCCACCAGGAGAGCGTCTCCAGGCTGACAATCGGAGAGGAGGCGGAACAATTCGGGACGCTGGAGAGAAGCCCCGCTTTCGTTCTCCACGTAGGAGGCGGCAATCCTCAGACCCCGCTCATCAACAAACCGCTGGAGGTCTGCCTTGGCGCGGGCGGCGTCTTGTTCCTTGGTGGAGGCGCGGAGGTATGCGCGGATGAACATAGCGAAAGGCTCCATAGTTCGCTTTGGGTAGCTTCGATAATATTGCTTCGCTTTGAGTTGTCAACGAGATTTATCGAAGTGCTATTTCAAACGGCTTGAGGCGATTCGCTATAGGTGTACTCCAATGGAAGTGGCGCATTTGGACGCTGGAGGGGTCCGCTATCATCTCCCCGGCTTCTGTGGGCGGCTCGTGGTGGATGGGCTGGGGGGTTGCCCGGCAGGCAGACCATGGGGCGAAACCCCGAGCCGAACCTCTAGCCCAGGCCGACAGGGGGGCAGGGGGGAAGTCTGCGCATTGCCACGTTAATTGGAGATGTCGCGTGGGCGGCCCTTTTTTGGCAGTCCGGGCACCAAAACAACTTGGGTATCGACTTTTCTGCTGGTTCCGGCTCAAGATAATCTTGGCTGGGGAGGCTGATGAGCAAAAGGTCATCTAAGTTAGGCTGGCTTGTTGCTGGCGTAGTGGCGCTGGGTTGGCTGGGGAGTGGGGACGATGACAAACCCACTTCTACGCCTACGTCACCTCGCTTGTCGCAACCCGGCTCAACGCCTCAGCCACCGGCTTCATTCGTGAGGTTGCCACCCAAAGCAGTACAACAGCCCAGTGCTGCGGAGACCCTATACACAACAGCCAATGTCAACATGCGGACTGAGCCTAGCACCTCCTCGCCAATCCTAACGACGATCCCCAAGGGTTCCCAGGTGGTTGCAGTCGGCTCCCGTGGTGCGTGGCGCAGTGTGCAATATCGTGGGAGGGCTGGTTGGGTCTCCAGTCGGTATGTCTCTAGGGAGCGGCCTGTGCTCACCTCCACGCCGAGACCCCCAGCCCCCGTAACGCAACGCCGGGGGGTAGGGGCGACCCCTGAAAACCCCCCCCAAGGCCGGCCGGGGGGGGGGGGGGGGGGGACATATGGTCAAGGCTGCGACTGTCCATATGACAGGATGCGTAACGGTCGTAGGTGCGGTGGCAATAGTGCATGGAGTCGGCCAGGTGGGAGAAGCCCCAAGTGCTATTGGTAGTCGTGGCGCGGATAGCAAATTGGGGGGGGGCAAGTGGAAAAGACGGTCTAGGTGAAGGCTCACGTGACACAGACATTTCATATGGGTAACTTGGCGGCTTGAAATTTCTTTGGGGGAAATAGCAATGGCCGGTACAACGCACGAAGAAGCAGCGAAATCACTTAGCCGCATCCAAAATTTCGATGCCATGTCGCTATCACGAGTAAACGCTCTTGGTAGCGAGCTAAATTTCCTAGAGGCCGTGCCAGCAGCAAATAATATCATTAACCTATTCTAACAATTTCCGGCTCAGCACTTGGATGATCTTCCTGAAGCACAGGCGAGCATTATTAAAGGCCAAGCTGATTCCGCTTACAGCCTCTTCGAGTCTATTCTCAACTTTGACCCAAAGCAGGGTGATGCGTATGCGAACCGAACTGGCCTGCTGCCGGTTTCGTGGACACCGAGATAAGGTGTTTTTGACGAAACCGGAGTTTGTGAATGCAGAGAAGGAAGTTCAGCCGCGAGTTCAAGCTTGAGGCGTTGAGACTGGTCAAGGAACGAGGCGTGTCGGTCGCCCAGGCTGCCCGCGATCTTGATCTCCATGAGAATGTGCTGCGCAAATGGGTCAGGGAACTGGGCGCCGACCCGCAGCATGCGTTTCCCGGACACGGACAGATGAAGCCTGAGCAGCTCGAGATCGATCGACTGCGCAAGGAGGTCGCGAAGCTCAAGGCGGAGCGGGACATCCTAAAAAAGGCCGCAGCCTACTTTGCAAAGGACGCGATATGAAATTCGTCTTCATTGCAAAGCACCGTTCGATCTGGCCGGTGGCATGGCTTTGCGAAGCGCTGGATGTCTCGCGTTCGGGCTTTCATGCCTGGCTCACCCGCATGCCCAGCGCTCGGTCGCGACATGATGAGACGCTCCTCGGCGCGATCGATCGAAGCTTCAAGAGCAGCGACCGCACCTATGGCGCACGTCGTGTCTGGCACGATGTCCTCGCCGATGGGTTCTCCTGCGGCCTGCACCGCATCGAGCGGCTGATGCGGGAGAACGGCCTGCGGGCGCGACCACGCCGGCGGAGACTGCCGAAGGACACAGGAGAGCGGACATTGGTGTCGCAAAACCTTCTCGACCGCGCGTTCGAGGCGTCGGCTCCGAACCGGAAGTGGGTGGCCGACTTCACCTATCTGTGGACTGCGGAGGGATGGCTTTATGTCGCCGCCGTCATCGACCTGTTCTCCCGCCGCGTCGTCGGTTGGGCGATGAAGGCCGAGATGACAGCCCAGCTCGTCACGGACGCCCTCATCATGGCGATCTGGAGGAGAGGCAGGCCCGACAGCCTCATGCATCATTCGGACCAGGGGAGCCAATATACGAGCGAGCAGTTCCAGCGCCTGATGGCCGACCACGGCATCACCTGCTCGATGAGCCGGTCGGGCAATGTCTGGGACAATGCGGCAATGGAGAGCTTCTTCTCCTCGCTGAAGACCGAGCGAACGGCCCGCAAGGTCTACAGGACAAGGGATGACGCCAGGGCGGATGTGTTCGATTATATCGAGCGCTTCTACAATCCGCGGCGCAGGCACTCGACACTGGGCTATCTGAGCCCCGTGGAGTTCGAGGAACGAGCTATGTTAGCTTAACCTCGTGTCCGAAAAACCGGCAGCAGACCAAACTGCCCTGATTAAGAGTCTAGAGACGCAGTATGAACCACTGTTCACGCAGATCATGGGGCTCATCGCCTATGGCTCTTCTAGGCAGAGGGACTTCAGCGCGATTGAACGAGAAGCACGGGCGGCAGTGCAAGCGGCAAAGGATCGTGCAGATGAAGCCGCCAAACAGCTGGAGGACCGGCAAGTTGAGGCTCAGCGTATCCTTGAGGAAGTGCGCCGCGTTGCTGCCGAACAGGGTGTCTCAAAACAAGCTACTTATTTTAAGGAGGAGGGTGATGAGCACACTACCGCAGCGGAGAAGTGGCGCTGGTTGACCATCTATTCCGCGATTGGTCTGGGCGCGTATGCTGCGCTTTCAGCAACTTTTCACCGATGGCCGATCCTCAAGCCCTCAGGGACATATGATGCGTTCCAGCTTGGCCTAAGCAAAGTTTTGGTCTTCGCTGTCATCGCTTATATGTTGTTTCTGTGTGCCCGGAATTTTCTTGCCCACAAGCACAACTCAATCGTCAACAGGCACCGCTATAACGCGTTGCTCACGTTCAATGCTTTGGCAGACGCGGCCAATGGCCCCGACAGCCGAGACATCGTGCTCACTCACGCCTCCAATTGCATATTCACGCCACAAGAAACAGGTTACTCTAAGGGTTCTACTCACACCGACAACACCGCAAACATCATCCAGTCGTTACCGCGTCTTGTGTCGCCATCCGGTTCCAACCCGTCATGAGCCTGAGGGCAGCTACATCAAGCCGACGCCAGTATGACAGCCATCAAGCCCATGAGGAGCGCCCCGAAGCTCAGGCCCGCCAGAAGAGAGACCTTGAGTGTCTGAGCATCAAGCGTGGCTTTCAGATCGGTTTTGGTGGCGAGGTCCTGCATGGTGCTGCTCCGTCGAGGATGAGACCCAACTATTGCATGAGGCGGGGCGTGATGGCAGTGCTTGGACTAGCCCTTTAGGTGGGGAGATTACCTCTCACCCTCTCCCCTGCTGCCTAATGGCCCTTCCGGTACCCAGGCGATCACTTTAAGCACCAATGCGGAGACTGAAAGAATCCGCCCCATGTAACCAGGGAGAGCGGAGGAGATGGTCTCTCCCCCGTCTTCAGGCGACATCAAGCAGCCCCCTAGAGGAGCGACCAGGGGGGGGTAAGTGGCCGTTTAAGGCGTCATGCCGCCTCGGCAAGTGCTGGAGGTCGCCAGATAGGCTTTTCTCCAACAGCCAGCGCCACGCCAAGTATCTGCTCGGAGGCGGTGCGCATGGCCTCTAGCGCCTGCTCCTTATCGGAAACGCGGGTTTGAATGCCGTCATGGAGAGGCAGCGAGGGGATACCTCTGGCGGCGAGGTCCAAGAGCACCGCCATGAGGATACGCGATTCCAAGGCCATCAGCTCAACGCCGCAATCGGAGCCGAACAGGTGAGCGATGACAGGATGCCGAGAGCCAGCCGCTTGCACAAGCCGTTTGGCCGTCCAGCCCTCGGGGAGCTTGGCCTTCAGCTTTGGCACTAGGAGCCGCATGGGGCCTGCCCTGGAGAGAAGTGCCGCCACGGCCTGCTTGGCCCCGTCTCGGTGCTTCTCTAGGCCGGGAATGTCGTACGGGTCTCCGTCTGGGAGCCTTCCCGTGGCCTTGAGGTAGGCCATGGATGGGTGCATTGAGTAGAAGTCCAGATCGGCTATGTCCTCCCCGCCTATGGTGATGCGGTGCCGTAGCTTGCTATCGAGTGTCTGCCAGAAGCCACCCCAGAGCCTGCCCAGAAGGTTGAACGCAATGGGGGCCTCAGGAGATCGGAGGAGGAAGGAGCGATAGAGGCGAATTGGCCCTACCGGCTCCCCATCGTATGCAATCTCGGCTGCATTGAGCATCTCATCGACGACCTCGACCTCGGCGCGAAGTCTCATGGTCTCCTCGGTGTCGGCATACTGTATCAGGCGCTTGGGCGGTGGTCGGTTGCGGCGGCGATGGTGGTCGTCCTCCCTGCCTTCCTGCGGTTGTCTGGCCCTAAGCAGGATAGTCTCCCCTCCGGCATCCCGCCCGATGTCGGCTAAGCGGACCCCAAAGCGGCCCAGTAGGCCCCGAAACTTCACGGTCGGCTCCACGGTCGTGGTGGTTTGCTTGAAGCGATATGCATGTCGGATGAGGAAGCCCGCCGCCTCCAGTTCCCTCAAGGTCTTTCCAAGGATGCGCCTGGGGTAATCCGTCCTTTCGTATCGCGTTGGTTTCGTCTTAGCGGTGGATATGGCCAGCACGTTCCCAGGAACGTGGGAGGGACTTAGGGCGAGATGCGCGAGGTTGGCCGCGATGTTCTGGACCACGAACCGCTTGCGCTCCATGCCGTCACGGCGGGGAGACCTAACGCGGCCTTTGGGGGCGGGCTGGATGGCTACAAAGAGGTGCTCCGCCACGCTTCGCAAGGCATCCCCCTCTGCGGTCAACCAAGCGTCGAGGAAAACTGAGGTGGACTCTACTTCTCGGTCCTCTCCGCCCTTTAGTCGAACCATATCTCGGTCCTGTCATTGAAGAGCGGTTCTTCGCCGTGGGCGGTGCCGTGGTTCGGGTGGTATCCAAGGGCGGCCTCAAATGCTTTCCGCTTCCTGATGGCCCCCTCCTCAGTGTCGAAGGAGCCGAGGTAGCGATTCCGTCCTTCTTCAGAAATCCATACCCGCCACTTCTTCAACTCCTTGCTGTAGTAGACCCCTGCCACGCCGGACTTGTTGTTGGCCCGCCGCCCCAGGTTCCTCATGTTCTCGGCTGGGGTGGTCGCTAGGAGGTTGATCCAGCGATTGTCATCCCTTTTGTGATTCTCGTGGTCCACCGGGTGCTCTGGCCATTCGCCCGTCTGCATGGTCCACGCCACGATATGCGCAAGGGGACGGAAGCCTAGAATTGCTAGCTGTAGGTAACCACTAGAGTTGCGGGTGCCCGCTGGCTTCCCTGCATAGCGAGCGTTCCACCTCTTCCATGCACCATCCGTCTTGAAGTGGCGGCGCGGTCTCTCATTCCAGGTGAGGATTCCTGTCTCTCGGTCGTAATCCAGAAGCTCTCTGAGTGTTTCGACTGCGGGGCGCTGGCCGGTCGGCTGTTTCGACATGGTGTTCTCCAAAACAGAAAAGGGGTGGAAGGCTCCTCGGCCCGCCATCCCCTTGAGATTGTTGCTGATGTCCGGCCCTATTGACCGCTTGGTGTATCCTGGGGGTTTAGCGCCTCAAGAAGCGCTCTGGCCGACGCCTCGCCCGTGCGTGCTCCCTTGTTCTTCAGGTAAGCTCCATGGGCCTCTCGCTGGCGGGACTTCACGAGGAGGCGTAACTCCGGGGCCTCTCGCAACAGCGCTTTCTTGGCTGCGGCGCGGTATTGGCCGACAAGACGCCCCAGGGCATTGAGCCTTGTCCCCTTCACCCCGGAATCGCCGTCCGGCAAGTCTTGATAGGTGCTGGACCTGATGAGCTTCGCCAAGTGGGCCTTGAGGGGCTTCTGTCCGGGGATATGGCCACTGAGTTCCTGCAACCGGTCATAGGCGTTCTGCCCGGTCTCAAGGGTGATGTCCCGGAGGTCCGTTCCATCAAAGTCAGGGTCTACTCTGCCGATGCCGCGCTCGGTCTCCAGCATGATGCGGCTATGCTCGGCCTCCACTTCATCAGCCTCACTATCCGTGACAAGACCTGTGCGCCTCCAGATGGTCGCACCCATGAAGTCGCGGCGTGGGGGCAGTGTTTCGGAGAAGCCCGGAACGTTCTTCATGATGCCGTCCACGAGACTGCGGGCCTCCCTCATGTACGGATCGGGATTCACTTGGCGAAGACCTGAGGAGAGCGGGACGAGATTCCCGGCAATGGTCCCAAGCCACCGTTCGGCCCTTTTCCCGTCTGGGTCGCTGAGGGCCTCCAGGGTCTGGTTGATGTTCTGGAGGAATGTTCTGTCCGTAAAGGATTTGGCGAGGCTCATCGCGACGGCCCCCATGCCCATCTCTGCGCCGCTGTTCTCGGGGTCATGGCGCATGAGGTCCACGAGGTCCGCCATCAAGCCCATGGCCATGCTGATAGGATCGAAACGGCCCATGTTGATATAGGTCTTGGTGCCATCATCATTCTCGATGACATACGAGTACGGTTGCCAGCCGGTGGCCTTTAGTTCGGCTTGCAATCTGGGGTCTTTCGGCCCGCTTCCCGTCATCCGGCCATTGAGGGCCAGCGTGGCGGAAAGCCCCATGAAGAGAGACCCCAAAGCCATCTGGCCGATAGCGTGGGCCTTCGCCTCCTCGCCCTGGACTCCTCTCCAGGCTTCCCTAAACTCTTTCTGTAGAAGATTGAGGCCGGGGGTCATCTTCCAGCCGTACCTCAGGACGTTCACCGGGGTTTTTACGAACGGCAGAATGAGAGTGAGGATCGGATGCCGGTTCCTCGCCTGCTGGATGGTCGCGCCTGCGGTGCCAGCAAGAAGCTCGTTCTGGAACGTGGTGGCCTGTGCCTCGCGAAGTGCCCGACTATCCAAGGCTTTGCCACTGGCGGGGTCTATCGCCTTCTCCAGTTCCTCCCGAATGTATCGCTGGTAGTCCTGCCCTTTGAGGCCACGGCCATGAGCGCGGGAGGCTGCTTGTCCCTGCACATAGGCGCGATAGCGGAGCGTCTTGAAGAACTCGTCGGCTGCGCCGAGGCTCCGCGTGGGGAGGCCCACGAGATTCCTGTAGTTGGCAGACCTCCAGGCATTCTCAACGATGTCCATGAGGCCGGTGACAGGCTTCCACGGGAGGGCCTGTTGCTGGACGGCTCCCTGAAAGAACTCTGTATTGTGAGGGGCGAGCCTGGAGTCTCCGCGCTTGAAGGCTTCCACGGCGGCGGTCCATCCATCACCCAAGGCGGCGACGGTCGCGGAGTATTCCTCTATCGCCTGCCTTCGGAGTATGTCGCCCCCCGACTTCGGCCCCAAAGCGATGGCCCCGAGGAGCTTCTCGGTCGGCCTTCCCACCATCATCATTGTGTTGGACGTGAGATTCACGAGGTGCGTGGGCCATCCCCATAGGAGGTTATTCTGGAGGAGGAAATTCGCTTCATTCGTCATCCTGCGGAGGAAAGTTGGATTGGCTGTCTGGGCCAGCTTCTTGGGGTCTCCCTTGGTGGAGTACAGGAGGTTGGCCAGCTGCTCGGCGTCCAGACCGTTGATGCCCTCAAGGTCGGCTGGGGTCAGGCGGTATTGCCCCCGGAGCCTCCGCATGGATCGGCCTGCGGCGGACCTCATTGCCTGCGCGGAAGCGAAGACCGTTGCGGCAACCCTGAGCCTGTCCTTGAGTTCCTGGGTCGCTTTCGCTGTGTCTCCACCCCACTCGTCCAGCATCCCATTGCGAAGCTTGACGGCGGTCTCGTAGGTCTCCTGAAAGACCCGGTTGCTGATGAGGTAGGCGGCTTCCATGCGAGAGGTCATGAGGCTGGCATGTTGGCCGGACTCGGCAAGTTCCCCCATGATGGTGCTCGGATCGTCCCCGAAGTAGTCGGCCATCTGGCGGACTTTCTCCGCAACCTGGGTGTCCCGGAGGATGTCTCCTCCCTTGGCCTTGTCCATGTCGGCCTTCAGGGTGTCGGCGGCATTGCTCATGAAGTCGCGAAGACCATCGGGTGTGTGGAGCTTCTGCCAGGGGAGGCGGGATGCGCCACGGGCAGCAATCTGCCCTGCCTCGGCGGCGGCTTCACGAGAGCCAAACCTGGAGACGGCTTCAATATCGGACTTGGTACCTTTGAGGATTGCCGAGATGTCATCCGTGGAGACTTCCATTGTGGGAATGGCGCTTGGCGGCTCGGCTTTTGGCGGGGAGGCGGTGAGATTGGGGATTGCCTCCGCCCCATCATCGGCACTAGAGGCCCTGGGGGACTCATTGAGCGGCGTTTCGGCCTTCATCGGCATGGATGCCTCGGCAGACGGTGACGGCGCTGCATGAGTCGCTGAGGGGGCATTCTGAGGCGTTGGCCCAAAGTCCATCCCGAATGCATCCACGTTGGCCTGCCGTGCGCGTTCCAGCCTGGAGATTTCCTTGGCGGCGGCATCCGTCTTCCCGGCCCGTAGCAGCTTGATGGCCTTGATGGCACCGAGGAGGGCGAAGTCCACGCCGATGGACTCCAGGGCGTTCTTGAAGCGGCCCTCGGCGGCGCTGTCCTCGATGTCCGACGCAAGGTAGGCCGTCACCGGGTTCTGGAGCGAAGGGAAGGACTCCACGAGGTTACTGAGACGCTCCTCATGGGGATCGAGGACCACGGCTGATGCTGCCGACGCCTTCCCAGTCTCATAGAGCGCCCTTCCGGCCTTGCCTGCCTTCTTGAGCTTCTGGACGGCCTTCACCGGAGTCATGAGCTTCCCGGCCCCGATGAGGCCCACGACCATCTGCGAGACCCCCGAAGTCAGGCCATAGCCGACGCTCTCATTGTCGAGCGCCCTGTCCAGTGCCTCCACCTCCCGTCTGGTCTGAGACTTCTCGCCTTCCTTTGGCTCACCGAGGAAGAAGTCCTTGGTCTCGTAACCAGCCTGGGCGATACCAGCCGCCATGGACACAGCGCCACGGCTGAACGGATCGGAGCCGAACTCCTTGTCGGCCCTGGCGAGCACCTCCTGGTCTGAGGCCGAACGCTTGGCTGCAAGCTCAGCCTCCATCTCCTGGAGGGCTTGGCGGGCTTGGGGTGATAGTTCTTCCATGTTCATTCCCTTCATGGATGACAAAAAGCCCGCTTCCTCCCGGTGGAAAGACACGAGAAGGAGGGGCGGGCTGAGGGGGTTGGGTGATGAGGGCGATTGGATAGGTCTACTGATCCTATCTCTCGCCCATGGGGTTTTGACTAAGTGGCCGCTGATGGGTGGCCGGGACAGCAAGGGGCGGCAGCACTTTGGGACTTTACAAGAAGCTGGGCTTTACACGTACGAGGGAATTACGGCCTCCTCCCTGGGGCGGACTACCGGGGCAGAAGCCACTCCCTCATGTCGCCCTCCCGAGGATCAACGCCAGCGCTTACCTAATTCGCCAGCCGGTCGCATGGAGCATTTCTTTTCATGTAGGTGGGAATTGAAGAACCTCCCAAGTCAGACATTGCCAGGAACGTCACCCTGATAGACGGGGAGTGCCGAAATCGGGACATGTGGCGTACATGCCCTTTCAGGTACAAGGGAATTACGGTCCCCTCCCTGGAGCCGGACATACGGGGTAGAGGACCCTCCCTCATGTTCAGACATTGAGATAGCCACGGAACACCATGTGTAAGTTCTTACGGTCGATACGCGAAGACAATTCGTTGGCCGTGCTAGGCTGCTTCTCAAGTACGAACCATATTGTGTGTAAGTGCGGCGGGCAGCTCTCATTCAAGTACGTGCGAATTAACGTGCAGATGGGGAGAGAGGGCCGAAGGCCCTCCCTTATGTCGCCCTCCTGAGGATCAACGCGAGCTGCGCCGCAAGGCCCCGGCCCCTGGGTGTCAGGCCGAATATCTTCTTGCGGCGATTGTCGGGGTTGATGTCGGTCAGCACCAAGCCTAATCCCGGTCTCCCCAAGCGGTAGCCGCCGCCAAGATACCTGAGGTGCTGGCTTATGGTGGTCGGCGTCATGCCCACTTTCACCGCTAGGTCCTCCAGCGTCAGGGGTTCACCCTCACGGTCCTCGTGGTCGCTCCATACGGCTGCGCCGAGGAAGGTGACGCTGGTGGCCAACGTCATGTCTTTGCTCTCGGCCATCATCCTCCTGTTGGCCTCCAGGTACGCACGTATCAACCTGTCACTTGAGACATAAACACTCGCTTGTCTCGCATGGTGGATGGGAGGGAGAGGAGGGGGCCTCTCCGCCCGGTGACGGCATCAGGAGGGCGTCCAATTCGGGTCTGTCATGCGCCGTGCTTCCTCCTGGTCATACTCCCAGGCCTCAATCCATGGGGCCAAGTCTTTTCCCTCGCGCCACTCATTGAGGAACTCGAAGGGTTCGTGAGGTTGCAGGTAGTCCAGCGCGAAGCTGATGGCGGCGGCAGCGTCCTTGAGGTCCGACGCGACAACTGGGCAGGTAATTCGGTGGGTCATTGCGCAATCTCCATATTTGCGTTGCGCTCCCCAGTATGGTCACGGCGAGTCGCAGGGCAATAGAGAAAACCGGTCGGACGCGGGCGCTTTCAGACCGTGTGCAAGTGCGAACTATTGTGTTCGGCTGCCGCCCTTCTCGTGTTTGGCTTCACCCTCTGGACGGTACGACGATGCACAGCGATTTTAATTTTTTAGGTTGGCAGCTTCACCGCTCTCACCAAGGCCCGCTTCGCCTTGTCGCTTGATGCCCCAGGGTAGTGGCTCATCGTCAGCTTGAAGAGGTTCTTCACGCCTTCATCATCGTGCCCCACCACGTCCGCAATGGTCCACGCACTGAAGCCTGCATTGGGTTCCTGCATGGCGTCTCGTGCCTTGCGGATGAACCAGCGGCGGAATGAATGAAAGTCCACGTTGCTCTTGGCTTTGTCGTTCGGCCTCTCGTCCACCTTCATCTTGCGGCGATACCGAGAGAACGCTTTCGAGGCGGGATCGGAGCGACTGTCACGCGATGTCGGGATGTCTGGCAACCCGTCTATCAGGTAGGCATTATCTGGGCTGTCCTTCGTACGTCGAGATATGATGCCCGTAAGGTCTGGATGGATTGGCACGGTGCGGCGGGCATTGTCTGTCTTGCCTTCATGGATCGTGAAGGTTCCGTCTTTGCAGTCGGCCACGCGGAGCTGACAGATTTCCTCCAGGCGCATTCCTGACAACGACGCAATGTACATGAGGTCGGTGAGATACAGGCTCGGTGGTGGCCGCATGAGGTCGGGTACAGGGCCATAGAGGAGCAGTGCCGCTTCGTCGTCGGTATAGGGTCGCTTGCCGCCATCTCTCTCGGCGCTGCGTTCACGGCGGGACTGTTCGGGAAGCTCCTGACCTGACCATGGGTTGTCATCCGCATGGCCGCGCTTCTGGAGCCATTTCCAGTACTCCCTCAGGAAGCCTAGATAGGCCGCTGCCTTATCGCGGCTCCGCCCCATACAAAGCGAGTGCTCAATGAATTGGCCTGCGGTCTTCCTCGTGACAGCCTCCAACGTGGCGGCGTGACGTTCGGCCTTGAGCCAGTCGCCAAGCCAACGCAGGACGCGCTTGAAATCCCCCTGGGACTTGAGCCGGTAGCCCGCCTTGAAGGATAGGAAGGCGTCTGTGTGATGGTCAAGCGGGGTCGTCTTCCCGCTCGCCAGGTTGAAGAATGCGGTGGCGGCTTCGCGGCCCTCAGTGGCGGCAATCTTTTCGGCCCGGTCGTGGAGCCAGTACTGCGTTCCCTCATCATCCGCATGAAGGCGGGCTTGGAGTGCTTCAGCCTCGCGGGGATCATTGGACGAGGCGGCTCGGCGGGCCTGGGCTATAACGGCCTTCATGCGCGTGACTACAGCCCATTTGCGCTCATTGGCTTCCTTGAGGTCTGACGTGCCAAGGGTTTGCTTGAAGCGGGTTCGGCCAAGGACGCCCTGGAGGCTGCGAGGGATGAAGACCACCACTCGCCATTGCTGGCCGTGCCACTCTAGGTATTGCTGCGGATTTGCCATATCCCGGTACTCTGCTCCCCCACGTTGCTCCCCCATATGGGGAACTAGAAGGCAGCAAAGTCAAGCACTGTAAGGGGTCTGACTGAGCGGAAGAGAGTGTCCCTCCCTCTCCGCCATAGCTATTTTGCTCCCCCAAAAATTAAGTGCCGGCCAGTAGCATTTGTTCACCGCCAGGGCGTCGTTCGTGCTTCAGTACGGTAGTTATCTCGTACTGCGAGAACGTTTGCGGGAGCTGTCATCGGAGCGACGCCGTTCGGCTACCGCCGCCTGCACCTGCTTTTGAAGCGGGAGGGCGCCGCGGTGAACCGGAGGAAGCGCTACCGGATTTACAAGGAAGAGCGACTGACGGTCCGAAAACGCGGCGGTCGCAAACGGGCTCTGGGCACGAGGGCACCGATGGCCATCCCGCAGAATCCGAACCAGAGATGGAGCCTCGACTTCGTGTCGGACACGTTGTTGACGGACGCCGGCTCCGCATCCTGTGCCTGATCGACGACCACAGTCGCGAATGCCTGGCGACTGTGGTCGACAACTCGATCTCGGGCGAACGTGTCGCTCGCGAACTGGATGCGATCGCCGAAAGGCGCGGCTACCCCCCTGCATGATTGTCAGCGACAACGGCACGGAACTGACGTCAAACGCCATCCTCGCCAGGCAGCAGGATCGCGGCGTCGAGTGGCACGCCATACACCTGCGCGGAAATCATTACGGGCGCGGTTCTTGGATATCTGATCTTCGCGGACATGCCGGATGTCTGGGTGTTTGTCGGCCTCGCGATTGTCATTGCATCGGGCATTGCCCTCATCAGGAGCAAGCAGCGTGCGGGCACAGATCAGGACGTCGCTCTACGCCCTGGTTCCTCGCCCGAGGCATAATGCCCCAGAACAACCGATACGGGCTCATTCGACCTTGACGACAAGCCGCGCCGACAGAAGCTCTTCCCACCCCCGTTCGCCAAGAGCGGCATTCAGCACGCGTTCGAAATCCGGCCGCGCATTTTCAAAACGCGCACGCCCCTTGTCTGTGAGAACCGTATAGACCCCGCGCTTGTCGTCAGGGCAAAGATCGCGAACGGCAAGCCCCTCGCGCTCCAGGCGCTCGGCCATGCGCGATACCGAGCTCTGGTTCAGATGCAGGTGCGCAGCCAGTTCCTGCATCCGCAGTTCCGAATCCGCAGCGCGCGACAGGGCCTCGAGCGCGCGATATTCCGACAGGCCAAGCCCATGCTCGACCTGCAGAACCTTCCCCAACTCGACTTCCACATTGGCCACGATCTGGGTCAGCCTGAACCAGGCATCGCTTTTCTTCGACATGATCGGAATGGCTCCCACGAATATCGGCGGCGTCTCCCTCACATGTATGCCCATGCAAGTATCATCTCAAGGGATCTCAGGGGATGATGCGGCGCTCTGTCCGCCTGCCGTCGCGAAACGCCTCGAACGGACGCAGCGCCCCGGCCACGTCCAGCACCGACGCCGCGGGTATGCGCCACAGCTGCGGATCCCGCGCAAAAAGACTGTAGGACCCGCTGTAATCGAAGCCGAAGGCAGCCGCCGCGTGCCGGTCTACGGCAAACAGAATCCGCGAGACGCCCGCAAAGAGCGCACTCATATAGCACAAGGCGCAAGGCTCTCCGGAGGCCAGAAGCGTGGCGCCCGCAAGGTGGGTCCTGCCACGGGTAAGACAGGCATCGCGCATCGCCTCGACTTCCGCATGTGCGGTCGGGTCGTGATGCTCGCGCACGCGGTTGACCCCTCGCCCCAGAACGAGGCCATCTCCATCGACGACGAAGGCGCTGAAGGGAATGCCGCCATGCAGGACATGCTCCAGGGAAGAGGCAACGACCTCCTCCATCAGTTGCGCGTATGGGATTGCGGTTTCGGCGGACATCATGCCCGCCCCTGCAATTTGATGCTGTCGGCCAGCTTCAGCCACACGACCCCGGCAATGATCACAGCCAGCCAGAAGGTCTGCGCGATGGTAAGCGGCTGGTCGAGCAGCACGCTGCCGAACAGCGCAGCCCCGACCGAGCCAATCCCGGCCCACACCGCATAGCCGATACCCACGTCGATGGATCGCAGCGCACCGCTGAGGAAATAGAGGGTCAGCAGGAAGAAGACGAGAGCCGCAATCGACCAGCTCGGCACGGTGAACGCCTGACTGCCGCCAACACTCAGCGCGTAGCCAATCTCGAAAATACCGGCAAGTAGCAGCATGGCCCATGCCCGGCCATTGCTCGGGCTCTTTTGATCTGTCGTTGTCATGGTCTGTTCCTTTCACAAAAGCAGAGGTCTGGAAAATCGGCGCCGCGCCGCTAGGCTGCGCCGCTCAGGCGCAAGCCCGCCACACCGCCGATAACGAGAACGATCCCGAGGACCTTCTTCCAGCTCAGTTGCTGTCCGAAGAACAACGCCCCCAGAATGACGATCCCGACCCCTGCAACGGACGTCCAGATCGCGTATCCCACGCCGACATCGAAAGTGAGAAGTGCCAGGCTGAGAAAGAAGGTGGCGACTGCGCCGCTTGCGAGCGTGGCGATGGTCCACCAGAGCCTGGTAAAGCCCTTTGCGTTGCCCGCGCTAAGTGCAACCGCGATCTCGAAGACCACGGCAATTCCGAGATAAATCCAGCTCATTTCATTTGTCCTTTCATGAGGGTTCGCCGGCAATACCGGGCTTGCGGAACATCGGTCCGGGCGCCTCACCCGGTTGGTCGGCATTGTTCGGGCGCGAGGCGGAGTCCCCATCAGAGCTCCCGATCAGATCGATCGCCGCTCGCAAATCGTTCAGTGCGGGTGTTCCGCGAAAGATGCGATTGCCGACGACAATCGTGGGAACGCTGGCAATCGCCATGTCTGCGCGGGCATGGCGCAACGCTTCATCATGGCGCGCCGCATAAGCCCGGCTTTCCAGCGCATGACGGGCCGCCTGCCGGTTGAGCCCCGCATCCGCGGCAAGCTCGATCAGAACTTCAAGGTCGCCGATATCGCGATCTTCCTGAAAGAATGCCCGTAGAATCCGCATCGAATAGGGGTGATCGAGTCCTTCATCCTGCGCCATGACCAGGAGTTCAAACGCACGCGCTGTTCTGGGCTGGGGAGAGATAGAGGGCAGCGCAATCGGAATGCCCAGCCTTTCGGCAAGCGGATAGACCGACCTCTTCCAGATATCGGGCAAATAGGCGTCTTCCGGCCTCAGCGTGGGGACCGGCTCCGGGCGAAGTTCGAATGCCCGCCAGGATATGGAGATATCCCGCTGCCCGATGGCTTCCGAAAGAACACTCTCCGCCAACAGGCAGTACGGGCAGACATAATCGGCATAGATCGTGATCGCGCTCATCAATCGCACCTCATTTAATTGCATGCGCATACATATAGATAACCGGGCACCCTGTCAATAAATTTGCATGCGCATGCAATTAAAATCGGAGCAGCCGTTCAGAATCTCGCCGAGCACCCCTTGGGCCCAAGGTTTCCATGCCGCTTCACGCACCAGAGAAAACCGCGAGAGGATTTTCCGCCTTTGCACGCCCCCTTGGCAGTTGCTCCGCGGTCCGCCCCGCTGCCGCAAGGTCGCGGAGCACACTGGATCGGGTCGCCCTTTCGGCCCTCGATCGATTACGCAACGGGTGGACAGTTGCGCCCCTCTGCAAGACAATCGAAAGAGGCGCCAGGGGCCAGAAGACAAGGGAAAGGCCGATGAGCAACTCCGGGATGAAGATCGAAGCGTTTTTTGACGAAGCCGGGAAATGGAAGGAGGAGCTCGCGGCCCTGCGCGCCATCCTTCTCGAAGGCCCTCTCATCGAGGACTACAAATGGAATTCGCCTTGCTACACTTTTGAAGGCGGCAATGTAGCCACTTTGTGGAGACTGAAGGAAGGCTGTGCGCTCGCTTTGTTCAAGGGTGCCTTGCTTGAAGACGACGAAGGCCTTTTGGCCGCGCCAGGCGAGAATTCGCGCTCGATGCGCATGATCCGCTTCACGAGCGCCTCCGCGATCGCCGATCGGAAAGACACTCTGAAAACCTATCTGGCCCGCGCAATAGCTGCCGAGAAGGCCGGCCTGAAAGTGGAATTCGCAAAGGACGATCTGGATTATCCGGAAGAACTTGCCGACAGGCTCGAATCAGACCCGGAATTCCGTGAGGCATTCGACGGCCTGACTCCGGGGCGGCGGCGCGGCTATGTGCTCCACTTCTCCCAGGCAAAGCAACCGGCAACGCGGGCTGCACGGATAGAGAAAGCCGCACCACGCATTCTCCAGGGCAAGGGCATGCACGACCGCTAGAGAAATCTGCCCCTGCCTGAAGCCTGCGCAGATCGAACCGTCAGATCGCGATACTGCTTCATGGAACGGTGAACCGGTTTGAGATGGCCGTTCCGGGCTCAGGTCTCAGGTTCGATCCGGCTGCTTGCATCGAGCGATCTTTGAATGATGCTCCAGATACGCTCATCCGAGCACTGGGCGACATTGATACGCAGAAAGGACGACGCGCTCTCCGAAACGCTGAACACATTGCCCGGCGCAAGCACAAGTCCTTCCGCCAGCGCTGCCCGCGCCATCGCGGTGGAATCACAACCCTCCGGCAGGCGGCACCAGAGATAAAATCCGCCGCGCGGCATCAGCCAGGGCTCGATGCCCATCGCCCGAAGCCTGTCGCCCACCGACCGGCGCGCGCCCGTCAATCTCCGACGCAGCTCCTCCATATGCTTGCGATAATTTCCCGCCGAAAGAACATCGGCGATCACTTCTGTCGCGATGGGGCTGGGTCCGCCAAAACGGGTAGCCACCTGCAGGTCGACCAGTGTCTCGATACGCTCCGCCGCGCCCGCAATATATCCGCATCGCATGGAAGCCGAGAGGGTTTTGGAAAAACTGCCTATCCGGATAACCCGGTTCAGTCCGTCCAGAACAGCGAGCCGGACAGACGGCTCCGGCTCGAAATCCGCAAAAATATCATCCTCCACGATTGCGACATCGTGGGCTGCCGCGGCCACCAGAACCCGGTGCGCGGTTTGCGGCGAGAGCGTCGCCCCGGTGGGATTGTGAAGCGCTGAATTGGTGATGTAGAGCCTGGGTCTCTCCTGCGCGAGGACAGCCTCGAACCGTTCCACGTCGGGGCCTGACGGCGTACAGGGCACGGAAACGACGCGGGCCTGGTGCGCGCGCAGCAATGCGCGGAAATTGAAATAGCAGGGGTCGTCCACCAGAACCGTATCGCCCGGCCTCAGGACATAACGGCAGATGAGATCGATCGCTTCGGTGCCCGAGCCCGTCAGCATCAGATTGTCACCGGAGACCTGAAGTCCTTCGTCTGCAAGCCGGGCCAGAAGGAGGCGGCGCAACGCGACCGCGCCGCGCGTTCCTCCATAATCTGTCAGCAGGCTGCTTTCTCCGCGGGCAAGATTTCTAAGCGCGCGGCGCAACGCCGCCTCGGGCATCCACGACGGCGGCAACCAGCCGCAACCGGGCTTTGCGGCATCAGCGTCCGCATCCAGCGATTGACGGGAGACCCAGAAAGGGTCCACCTCCGGGATACGGCGTCCCCCCTCCTCGCCAAGCGTCAATGGCGGCAGGGCTGACGAAGCGACGTAGAAGCCCGAGCCGGGCCGCGCCCGGATCAGGCCTTCGGCCGCCAAGCGGTCATAAGCCTCCACCACAGTCGATGGGGAAACACGCATCGCCGCCGCAAAACTGCGGATCGAGGGCAGCCGGTCGCCAGAGGACAATGCCCGCCCGGCAAGTCTGGAACGAATGGCCTCCATCACCGCTTCCGTGCGGGAGCCTCCACGATCCTTCATTTCAACCTCATCAAGCCGTATTGCATATCGCACCGATACAGTTTGACTGAATTGTATTGGATTGTCCCTGTCTCTTCCATGCGCAAACCGGCAATCTCGCGGCAGCTTGAAGCGTTTCCACCGAAAGGGGCCATCCCCACGCCCGGAAATGCGGCAAGGCAAGTGAACGCGAAACGCCTGGCGGGAAACGCATGACAAATACGGGAAATGGCTGGGGCAACGGTCTGCTCGGCGTCATCATCTTCAGCGGGTCTCTGCCGGCGACGCGGGTTGCCGTTGCGGGGTTCTCGCCGCTTTTCCTGACATCCGCCCGCGCAGTCATCGCCGCCCTGCTCGGCGTCGCACTGCTCGCCGCACTGCGCGAACGCAAGCCGGACCGGAGGGACCTTCCCTCACTGGCAATCGTGTCGCTGGGCGTCGTCGTCGGCTTTCCGCTTTTGACCGCGCTCGCACTGCAGCAGATCACCTCTGCGCACTCGATCGTCTTCATTGGCCTGCTGCCGCTGGCAACGGCGGTCTTCGGCGTATTGCGCGGCGGCGAACGCCCGAAACGCCCGTTCTGGGTATTCTCCATACTCGGCAGCGCCATTGTCGCGGGCTTCGCTCTCTTTTCCGGTGGCAGCACCTCGCTCGGCGGCGGCCTCCTGATGGTGGCGGCGGTTCTTGTCTGCGGCCTCGGCTACGCGGAAGGCGCGACGCTCTCCAGGCGGCTCGGCGGCTGGCAAGTCATATCCTGGGCGCTCATTCTCGCCGCCCCCTTCATGCTCGTTCTTGCGCTCGCCACGCTGCCCTCCACCTGGGTGGACATAGATATGCCAGCCTGGATTGGGCTGGCTTACGTCTCCATCTTCAGCATGCTGGTCGGATTTGTTTTCTGGTATCGCGGATTGGCGCTGGGCGGCACGGCAAGCGTTGGCCAGTTGCAACTTCTCCAGCCGTTTCTGGGGCTGGTGCTGGCTGGCCTCGTCCTCGGGGAGCCCGTGGCGCCCGGCATGATAGCCGCCACGGGTCTCGTCGTGATCTGCGTGGTGCTGGCGCGCCGGTTCGCCTGAAGAGATCAGGCTGCCGCCAGTTGTCCGAGATGCGCCATCAGGTCGACGGTCTCCCCGCCGGCATTGACGGTCCGGAAATAGTCGTGCCAGCCGGTGGCTGCAATGCCATCCACGAGAGCATCAAGCGCCGCACGATCCGGAACCTGCCAAGCACCGAAGAAAAGCGCGTCGGGCGCATGCGGTACCGCATTGTCCACCGTTCCGAAGGCGACCGGCTCGACGCCAAGCGCAAGCACCTCTTCCATACCTTCGCCGATGCGGGCGAAGACCTCGTTGCGCCCTTTCGCATCGAGCGAAAGCCATGCCTCGCGGGGCGAATAGAGTTCGATCAGTGTGAAGCTCAAGGGGCTGTTTCCTTTTTGGGTTGGGATGTCCTGTCGATGGAACGCAGTCCCCGGCGCACGATGCGTTGCGTCGCGGGCGTCGGCGACTGCGTCAGCCATTCAGCACCCAGCGCGCGAACCCAGCCAGGCTGCGACTTGGCGGCATCATTCAGCCAGTTCCCGACCGAGTCCTGCACATAGGCAGCTGGATCAGCCCGCAACGGATCGAGTATCGCCCGGCCCGGCTGGGGATCGAGCTTCAGGGAAATGATATGGGAGCACCAGACGCCGCGCGGCCGTGTCGCCTCGCTTGCAAAGCGTCGAATCCGTTCGGACGGGTCCAGGCTCCAGCCCGCCAGAAGCGCAAGCGCATCGTCGAGTTCCCGCGCGATGGCGGGCCTGACGGCGAGCCATGCCCATTCGCGCACACCGAAATGAGGATCGTCGGCAAACGGCCTGATTGCGGCAAGCCGTTCGGCGAGCCCCATATCGCGTGCGCCGATGATGAAGCAGGCCCAGCCGCGCACGGTATCGCTCTGCTGCCACCGGAGAGCCGCGATTTCCTCCTCGCCGAGATTATCAAGAAGCAACTTTCCCATCCGCGCCATGCGCGCGGAAATCCCGAGGCTTGGCATACCCCGCAGCGCGTCAGCCTGCTGTCCGGCAAGTTCGGGCAGAACCGCATCAAGAAGCCCTGCAAAATCCACCGACAGAATTTCCTGCAATGTCGCTGCTTCCACCTGGCCGGATTGCACCAATTGAAGGCGCGCGGCAGAAACGCTCATGAGCGCAGCTCCTTTGCCCCACTCGCACCGGCATCCGTGCGGGCATAGGCACGGCCAAGCAACCGACTGAGAAGAGCGCGTTCCTCGAATGTGAAATCGGAGAACAGCGTTCCGATCCAGCGGCTGTGTTCAAGGATCAGCGCCTTAGCCAATTGCCGGCCATCAAGCGTCAGTTGCACGATCAGCTTGCGGCGATCTCTGTCATGCGCGCAGCGGCGCACCAGTCCCCCACGCTCCAGCCCGTCAAGCAAGCCGGTCACCGTTGCGCGCGTTACACCAGCACGTTCGGCAAGTTCATGCGGCGAAAGCTCACCCTCCGCCTGCTCCAGCAGAAACAGGAGAACGAATTTTCCCTCCGAAAGTCCGTAAACGCCAAGCCGGGCCGCGCAATCCCCATCGATGGCCGAGGCCAGCGCCAGCACCTCAAAGCACACGCGCATTCCTTCCGCGAGCCCGGCCCCGTCATCTCCAGCGTGTCCCGCGTGTCCGAGAAGTGCAGCATATTTTTGATCGAGCTTTATCATAAGGCACCTTATTATATGGCACCTGGCAATTAAGCAAGACGCTTTTATCGTCTGTGTACGCATTTGGCGGGCAGCCCTTGAGGGAACCTGAAAAGCTCGTGTTTCTTTACACTTTGCACAAAAGAAGCCTTCATTATCGGGCTGACGACAAGCGGGAGGGGACATGCCACGCTGGCTTTGGATGTTGAAGCAACTGACCCGGCGGCTGTGGGTTCGCGCCACGCTGATCGGCGTTCTTGGTGTGGTCGCGGCGATCCTGGCGGCGGTGGTGGAACGCTTCGTGCCCTGGGACCTGCCGGGCAGTATCGGCGCCGACGCTGTCGACAGCATTCTCAATATCATCGCGTCCAGCATGTTGGCGGTGACGACCTTTTCGCTCAGCGTCATGACCTCCGCCTATGGTTCGGCGACCAGCAATGTCAGCCCGCGCGCGACCAAGCTCCTGATGGAAGATCGTGTCACACAGAATGTCCTGTCGACCTTCATCGGGTCGTTCCTCTTCAGCATTGTGGGTATCGTCGTGCTGAAAACCGGTGCTTATGGCGACCGTGGCCGTGTTATCCTGTTCTTTGTGACTGTTGGGGTCATTGTGCTCATCGTGGTGTCGCTCCTGCGCTGGATCGATCACCTGACCCGTCTCGGCCGCGTCGGTGAAACGACGGATCGCGTCGAGGAAGCAACGCGGCAGGCCATCCAGGCACGGCTCGAACTGCCTTACCTCGGTGGCACCCCGTTAAAGGACAGGCGCGCCATTCCCGCCGCCTCGATGCATGTGAACGCCAATGCCATCGGCTACATCCAGCATGTCGACATGGCCGCACTGTCACGCCTCGCCGGCGAGGTCGAGAAAGACATCTTCCTCACGGCGATTCCCGGCACATTCGTCTACCCCGATACGACGCTGGCGCGTGTGAACGCGCGCAACACGCAAACGGACGGTGACATTCTGGAGGAAGTGCGCAAGGCCTTCACGATAGCGCGCGAGCGCAGCTTCGATCAGGATCCGCGCTTCGGCCTGTCCGTGATGAGCGAGATCGCCTCGCGGGCGCTTTCTCCGGCGGTAAACGACCCCGGCACCGCCATCGATGTCATTGGCCGCCTCGTGCGCCTGATGAGCCTTTGGGCCGGTGACGACGCCCATGAAAAGCCCGAAGAGCCCCGCTTTCCCAAGGTGCATGTGCCGATGCTGGAAACGCGCGACATGTTCGAGGACGGCTTCATGCCCATTGCCCGTGATGGCGCCGCTCTGGTCGAGGTGCAACTTCGCCTGCAAAAGGCCCTGCTGGCGCTGAGCCGCATGGGCGACCGGGACTTTCACGACGCCGCGCTCGCAGAAGCCGGGCGCGCCCGTGACCATGCAGAAGCCGCACTCGCCCTGAAAAGCGACAAGACCCGGTTGCGCGAAGCCATTCGCAGTGGGCAGAAGCAGGCTGGCGCACCGCCTGCCAAGGCGACCCGCGCCGCTCCCGGAAAACGCGCCTCGCGCGGGCGTGGCACAGCGCGCGGCTAAGGCAATTTTCTGTCAGCTGTAATCATCTGACGTCTGTTCCTTGTGCCAGCTCTTGACGAAAGGCAGGAGCACGAGGCCGATCAGGAAAAGGGCCACAATGGGAGTAACGCCAAGCCGCTGCGCGTCTTCGGTCGAAAACCCGAAGGCGGAAGAGGCAAAGAAGCCGGTCGCCAGCGAGATCGCGAAAGGACCGATGAAGCTCGTGGCCTTGCCGGAGAGCGCATAAAGCCCGAAAGCTTCCGTCACCCGCTCGCGCGGCACCTGATCGACCAGAAGCGTGCGCGACGCGGCCTGAATGGAGCCACCCGCCGCCCCGATGAACGCTCCCGCCACGAAGAAGGCGATATCCGGCAGGTTGCGCATTCCCTCACCCGCCAGCGGCATGAACAGGATTTCCTCGCGCGTGGTTGAAATCACGAGCAGCGAGCAGAGTGTCAGGACAATAATCGACAGGCTGACAACGACCTTCGGGCCGAAAGCCTTGTCCATGCGCCCGCCGAGCCACGCGCCAATGGCCCCGGTCACGTTGGCGAGAATGCCGAACAGACCGATCTGTGTGATCGACCAGGAGAGAACGCCGGCCGCATAGATGCCCCCGAAAGCATAGAGCGCATTGAGCGCATCCCTGTAGAACATCGAGGCGGCAAGGAAGCTGAAATAGCTGCGCTCGCGCGGCAGACGACGCAACGTCTGGCGCAGACGCCCGAGCCCATCACGTACCGCGCCCGTCGCCGCTTGCCGTCGCGCGATGTCGGGCGTGAAAAGAAACATCGGCAGGACGAAAACCGCATACCACAGCGCCGTCAGCGGCCCGGCGGCGCGGTCGCCCTCGCGCATTGCCGCGTCGAGCCCGAAGATCGGCTCCAGACCAAGCAGCGTGCGCCCCGTACCCGGCTGTGCAGCCATGAAGCCGAGCACCAGGACCAGCGATAACAGCCCGCCGACATAGCCGAGCCCCCAGGCCGAACCTGAGAGACGTCCAAGCTCCGACCGGGGCACGAGATCCGGCATCATGGCATTGTTGAACACCGCCGAGAATTCCATGCCGATGACCGCCAGCGCGACAGCGATCAGAACCAGTGTGATATGCCCGCCGCCCGGCGTGGCAAACCACAGGGATGCACAGGCCAGAATGCCCAGAACGGAAAAGAAGAATATCCACGGTTTGCGCGGACCGGTCGCATCGGCGATTGCGCCGAGCACGGGCGAGGAAAGCGCGATGGCAAGCCCGCCAATGCCCGTAGCCAGGCCCCACAATTCCTGCCCCCGCGCCGCATCCGGCGCAACGGCGGAAGCGAAATAAGGCGCAAACACGAAAGTGATGATGAGCGTGTGAAAAGGCTGCTGCGCCCAGTCGAACAGCATCCATCCCCATATGCCCCGGCGGGGAACGGAAATCGGCGGATCGATCCTGGGGTCGGAAGCTTTTCCGGGCACGACGGCTTCATGGCTCATATCGCGTTCCTTCACATTCCACCCGGTGCATCCGCCGCCTCCCCATTTGGGGGAAGGAAGCCGCGGCACCGGCAATTCGCCCGCAAATTCTTCGAAAGCCGAAAGAGCCGGCTCCCTCCGCGTCAAACGAGGAGGGAGCCGGCGGTCCGGACGGCATCACGTTCAGTCCGCCGCTCCGTTGCTCAAAGGGTCAGATCACTCATCAGCCCTGAAGCCACCGTCAGACGGGAAACGGTGATCTCACCGCCTTCCACCAGAGACTGGAGCCTGTCACGCACGCGCATCACATGCTCGCCCCCCGCATCCACCCAGGCGGAAGCCGGATCGTCGGCCTTGCCATGGTCGGAGAGCGCGGCCAGCGCCATTCCGCGCCGCGCGGCATTGATCATGTCCATGGAACGGAACAGCGCCAGGCCGTCATAATAGTCGGTCGGAACGAGCGCGCTCGCCGCCTCCTCGATGCGCCCGATCCGGAATGCCTCCATGATGCCGAAGAACGCCTTGGCCGCCTTGGGCAGATCCGCACCTGCCCGGTCGGCCACCAGCGCGATATCCGGCACCATTTCCGTGACCTCCAGGAAAGCGAGCTTGCCCGCCAGAGCTTCCGGTGCCCCGGAGCTGACAAGCTGCCCCTTCCGCGTCGAGACGTGCTCGCGGATGACGGCTGGAAGCATCGACATCATCTTCGGCTCAAGCGCCGCGCGCGCGGCCCGCAGCCGCTCCACCCGTTCGCCAAGCGGTGCATGGGCGGTCTCGTTCTTCAGCTGCCAGGCGGTTGCCGAATAGATGAGCCGCCACAGGATCTGGTAGAGCTCGAGCTGCGCCGAACCGTCGATCTTGTTGTCGAGCGCATCGATTGCCGCATAGAGCGCCGGCAGTTCGAAGCCCTCCCGAACGACCGTATAGCCTGCCACGATATCCGCCGATGGCCGGCCGGTAAGATCCTGCAGCCGGGTAACGAAGCTCGGACCGCCCCGATTGATGATGTTGTTGGCAAGCTCCGTCGCAACGATCTCGCGGCGCAGCCTGTGTTCGCGGATTTCCGTCCCGTACTTGCCCGACATCTTGTCCGGGAAATACCCCAGCAGATCGGATGTCAGATGCGGCTCGTCCGGCACCCCGCTCGCGACAATCTCGTCGAACAGGACGATCTTCGCATAGGCGAGCAGCACGCCGATCTCCGCGCGCGTCAGGGCTTCGCCCCGACTTTCGCGCTCGGTGAGTTCCTGCGGCCCCGGCAGATATTCCACCGCGCGGTCAAGAAGGCCGCGCTGCTCGAACAGCGTCATCATGCGCGCCTGGTGCGGCAATTCCGTCAGGCCGCGGCGCTCCACCTGCGAGATGGCGAGTGTCTGCTGGTAGTTGTTGGCAAGCACCAGCCCGGCCACTTCCTCCGTCATCTCGGCAAGCAGCTTGTTGCGCGCGGGCCGTTCCAGCCCGCCGCCACGCATGGCTGCTGCCAGCGCGATCTTGATGTTCACCTCAACGTCGGAGGAGTTGACGCCGCCGGAATTATCGATGGCGTCGGAGTTGCAGTGTCCGCCTTTCAGGCCAAACTCGATGCGTGCGCGCTGCGTCATGCCGAGATTGGCGCCCTCGCCTATGACCTTCGCCCCCACCTCGCGCGCTGTCACGCGGATCGGATCGTTGGCGCGGTCGCCCGCGTCCTGGTTGGATTCGGCGCTGCCCCGCACATAGGTGCCGATACCGCCGAACCACAGAAGGTCGACCTGGGCCTTGAGGATCGCCGTCATGATCTCCGTCGGCGAGGCGGTGGTTTTGTCGAGGCCGATCGCCTCCGCCGCCGCCTTGCTGAGCGTGATCGATTTCTGCGACCGTGAGGCGATGATACCGCCCTTGGAGAGTTTCGACTGATCGTAATCCTGCCAGCTCGATCGCGGCAGGTCGAACAGTCGTTTACGCTCCGCATAGGCGATGGCGGCATCGGGTTCGGGATCGATGAAGATGTCCCGATGGTCGAAGGCCGCCACCAGCTTGGTGCAGGTGGACAGGAGCATGCCGTTGCCGAAAACATCGCCCGACATGTCGCCCACACCGACCGCCGTGAAGGGCTCCGTCTGGATATCGCGGTTCATCTCGCGGAAATGCCGCTTCACCGCTTCCCAGGCGCCGCGCGCGGTGATGCCCATCTTCTTGTGGTCGTAGCCCGCCGAGCCGCCCGAAGCAAAAGCATCGTCGAGCCAGAAGCCATGTGCCTGGCTGATCGCGTTGGCCGTATCGGAGAAGGTCGCCGTGCCCTTGTCCGCCGCCACCACGAAATAGGGATCGTTCTTGTCGTGGCGCACCACGCCTTGCGGCGGAACCACCTTGTCCCCGTCAAGATTGTCGGTGAGCGACAGAAGGCTTGAGACGAAATTGATGTAGGCCGAGCGCCCCGCCTCGAAAATCTCCTGCCGGTTTCCACCGGCCGGAAGACGGCGCGGATAGAAACCGCCCTTCGCGCCAACCGGCACGATAACGGCGTTCTTCACCTGCTGCGCCTTGACCAGCCCAAGCACCTCGGTGCGATAGTCCTGCGCCCGATCGGACCAGCGCAGGCCGCCACGCGCCACTGGGCCGAAGCGCAAATGGACGCCTTCGACCTCCTGACCGTAGACGAATATTTCCCGCCATGGGCGTGGTTGCGGCAGACCCGTGATCGAGCGTGAATCCAGCTTCAGTGCCAGCGAGCGGCCGGCCCCCTCCTCCCGAGGCGCATAATGATTGGTACGCAAGGTGGAATGGATCAGGTTCAGGAAGCGCCGGACGATCGTGTCGTCGTCGAGATTGGGCACCTTGTCGAGATCGCTCTCGATCGCCGCCTCGATGGCACGCGCTTGCTCGTCGGCCTTCTTGCCATTGGCCGTTGCCGGATCGAAACGCGTCACGAACAGCGAGAACAGCTTTTGCGCGATATGCGGATAGCGGTTCAGCGTTGCTGCGATGAAATCCTGGCTTTGCGGAATGCCGGCCTGCTGGAGATAGCGGCTGTAGGCGCGCAGAATGGCGATCTCGCTCGCCCTGAGCCGCGCGGTCTGGGCCAGCGCGTTGAGGCGGTCATTGTCATGCTCGTTCCGCCATACGGCAAGGAACATTTCCTCGAACAATGCGCCGCCATCGGCAAGGTCGATAGCCCCTCCGAAAGCATTCTCCAGTTCCATGTCATGGATGAAGACCTGCGCATCCGTCTCATTATCCTCGCCCACCTCGAAGGTGCGCTCGCTGATAACCCGGAAACCCATGTTCTCCAGCAGCGGAACGCGCTCGGTCAGCGGCACGGGCGTGCCGTAATGATAGATTTTGAGCGCGGCCTGATTGTCTGCCTGGTCTTCATGACGGTGGAAATCGATGGCGATCGTGTTTTCGGGCGAAAGCACGGCCATGCGTTCGGCATCGACCAGCGCCGTTTCCGCCGAGAAGCCATTGCGGTAGCTCTCCGGAAAGCCAGCGGCAATGCGCGCAAAACGCGAATCCGCACCGGCTTCTTCCGCGGCCTCCAGCAATGCGTCGTCCCAGGTACGAACGATCTTGCGGATACCCTCTTCCAGGACGTCCGGTTCGACACGCGGCGTCTTGCCGCCGGACCGGCCAATGATGAAGTGGACGCGCGCCAGCGACCCTTCCGGGAAAGCCGGATAGAAGGCGGACAGGCGTCCCTGGAACACGGTCTTGAGATAATTGCCGATTGCCACGCGTGCCGCCGAATCGTAGCGGTCGCGCGGAACGAAGACGATTACCGAGACGAAACGGTCGAACTGGTCGACCCGGTAGAGCGCGCGCACACGCGGTCGCTCGCCAAGCGCCAGGATCGCCTCCGCATGCCTGCGCAGGATCGGAACGCCAATCTGGAACACCTCGTCGCGCGGATAGGATTCCAGCACATTTGTGAGCGCTTTGCCCGAGTGATCCGTCGGAGCAAAGCCCGACTTGGCAAGAACCGCCATCGCCTTGGAGCGAAGATAGGGTATCTTCATCACCGAATGCGTGTAGGCCGAGGACGTGAAGAGCCCGACAATGCGCAATTCACCGGTCAGCTTGCCCTTCTCGTCGAAGGTCTTCACGCCGATGTAATCGAGATAGGCTCGGCGATGCACCACTGACTTGGCGTTGGCCTTCGTCACGATCAGAGGCTCGGGGCCGTGCAGGAACGCACGGATTTCAGGCGTCGTCGACACCGCTTCGGTGCCGCGCCGCAGCACCAGCACATCGGGATCGGCCAGAATGCCAAGTCCCTTCTTGTCGGCGCGCTCCAGGGTTCCGTTCTCTTCACCACCCGTGTAGCGGAATTCCCGCATGCCCAGGAACGTGAAATTGTCATCGCGCAACCATTCGAGGAAAGCGATGGCCTCCGCCACGGCGTCCTGCTCCAGGGGCACCGGCGCATAGCGCAACTCCGTGATTTCCTGGTCGAGACGCGCGAGCATGGGCTTCCAGTCGGCCACCGTTGCGCGCACCTGCTTCAACACATTGGCAAGCCGCTTTTCCAGCGCCTTGCATTCGTCGTCGGACATGCGCGGCAGATGCACATGGATGAGGCTGACCTTGTCGACATCGCCCGACAGCTTTCCCGAAGCGGCGTCGCCGACGATCTCGGCCGCCCCCTTCTTTTCGTGTTTGACGAGCAGGACCGGATGCAGCACCAGGCTCGGTTCGCCGGCGCTGTCGCTGAGTTCTCCCATTACGGAATCGAAAAGAAACGGCATATTGTCGTTGACCACGGTGACGACCGTTACCGGACGGCCAAGCCGCTCGATGCCGGTTTCATTGTCCACCCGTTGCACGCTTCCGCCCGGCAGATGTGCGGCAACCGTCTGTGCGGCCACCTCCGCAGTTCTGTGAAGCGCTGCGTCATCGTAGGACTTCAGGTCCTCCGATGGTGCACGCGACAAAATGAGCTGATACAGGCATTCGGCACCTCCGACCTTGCCCTTGGTCCCGCTTTTTCCAGAGGTTTTGGAGGTTTTTGCCTTGGCGACCATTCGAAAAATCCCTGTTGGTTGACCGGCCATGACTATCGTATGCAGACGAAAGCAATTTGACGACCCATCATTGCTCCGTGCAGGCTGAATACACCGTTATTCCTCTCGAAAGGGTATCCAAGCCATGTCAAAGCCCGCCACAGCACTTCATTTGCCCCC
>SWCE01004027.1_pt1 | contig 88185 bp, 85 predicted proteins | sample 4690061 | NCBI WGS metagenome assembly SWCE01 (sample SAMN10267279, study PRJNA491770) | bioreactor metagenome | isolation source: DHS bioreactor inoculated with subseafloor sediment | place: Japan: off Shimokita Peninsula | collected 2012-10 | reverse complement strand
CCCCCTCCTTCGGCACAACGGCGAACATGCCGTAGCCGTTCAGCGCCCATGCACCCGGCAAGGCGGCGAACTGCGTCCACGCCTCGAAAGCGTTCTTCGGCCCGCCAATATGGCGGGTGCGCTCCGGATCCGCGCAGAAGGCCGCATAGGCGGGAAAATCCTCCCGCTTCCAGCCGCGCAGGATCAGGCGCTCGCTTTCGAGAACGGGGATCATCAGGAAGAAGGTCCTTCCGGGCCTGTGCCGTGCTCCACGGCAATGGCCTCGTGATGGCGAATGACCTCACGAATGATGAAATTCAGGAACTTCTCCGCGAAATCGGGATCGAGATGCGCTTCCTCGGCCAGACGGCGCAACCGGGCGATCTGCCTTGCCTCACGCTCGAGATCGGCCGGCGGCAGATCATTGGTGGCCTTCAGATGCCCCACTGCCTTCGTGCAGCGAAAGCGCTCTGCCAGCATGTGCACGAGCGCCGCATCGATGTTGTCGATCGAGGCGCGCAGCTCGAGCAGCTTTTCCTTCGCTGCGTTGATGTCACCGCTCATACAGTGTTCCTCATTTCTTCTTCGGGAGGCCCGGAAGACCGCCCGGCAAACCGGGGAGCCCTGGCAAACCGCCACCGGCAAGGCCCGGAAGCCCGCCTTTGGGGAGCCCGCCCTTTGGCAATCCGCCACCGAGTCCGGCGGCTTCCGCCTGTTTCTGGAGCGCTTCGAGCTGCTTTGGATCCATGTTCGACAGGTCCGGCATGCCCCCCATGCCTCCCGCCATGCCTCCAAGGCCCATCTTCTGGGCCATTCCGCCCATCAGGCCCCGCATCATGCCGCCCTTCTTTCCCTTGCCGCCCATGGCCTTCATCATGTCGGCCATCTGGCGATGCATCTTGAGAAGCTTGTTGATCTGCGCGGCGTCCGTACCGGAACCGGCGGCAATGCGCTTCTTGCGGCTGTGCTTGAGAATATCGGGATTGGCGCGTTCCTTGGCCGTCATCGACTGGATGATGGCGATCTGGCGGCCAAACATCTTGTCGTCGAGACCGGCGGCAGCCATCTGGTCCTTCATCTTGCCCATGCCGGGCATGAGCCCCATGATGCCGCCCATGCCGCCCATCTTCTGCATCTGGCGAAGCTGATCGGCGAGATCGTTCAGGTCGAACTTGCCTTCCTGCATCTTCTTCGCCATCGCCGCGGCCTTTTCCGCGTCGATGGTTTCGGCAGCCTTCTCGACCAGCGAAACGATGTCGCCCATGCCGAGAATTCGGTCGGCGATGCGCTTGGGATGGAACTCCTCCAGCGCATCCATCTTCTCGCCGACGCCGATGAGTTTGATCGGCTTGCCGGTGACCGCACGCATGGAAAGGGCAGCACCACCGCGTCCGTCGCCATCCATGCGGGTGAGCACGAGGCCGCTAATGCCGACGCGGTCGTTGAAATTATTCGCGAGATTGACGGCGTCCTGACCGGTCAGCGAATCGGCGACCAGAAGGATTTCATGCGGATTGGCGACACGCTTGATGTCGGCCATCTCGACCATGAGCGGCTCGTCGATATGCGTACGGCCGGCAGTGTCGAGGATCACAACATCGTAGCCGCCGAGCTTCGCGGCCTGCACCGAACGCTTGGCAATATCGACCGGAGACTGATCCGGTACGATGGGCAGCGTTGCAACACCTGTCTGCTCGCCAATCTGCTTCAGCTGTTCCTGCGCGGCGGGCCGGCGGGTATCGAGCGAGGCCATCAGGACCTTCTTGCCCTGGCGCTCGGTCATGCGCTTGGCGATCTTGCCCGTGGTCGTGGTCTTGCCCGAGCCTTGCAGGCCAACCATCATCACCACGACCGGCGCCGGCGCGTTGAGATCGATGGTGGCGCCTTCCGCACCCAGCATCTCGACCAGCTCGTCATGAACGATCTTGACGACCATCTGGCCGGGCTTGATCGACTTCAGGACTTCCGCGCCAACCGCCTTCTCGCGCACACGGTCGGTAAAGGAACGCACCACATCCAGCGCGACGTCAGCCTCGATGAGCGCCCTGCGCACCTCGCGCAACGCCGCCGCGACATCCGCCTCCGACAGCGAACCGCGACCGGTCAGGCCGTTCAGGATGGAACCAAGGCGTTCCTGAAGCGATTCAAACATCCGCGTTCCTCATTTCTCGCATCATTGACGATCCGAGACGTAATGCATCCGCAGCCAAGCTTCAAACAGCGCGCAAAGCCAAAATGCACCCGGGGGCGCCTCGCGCTGCCGGGTGTTGACCTCCAGGATCCTTGCCTCGATGCAAAATTGTCCTGGTCGGCTGCTCGGAGTTGTCACTCTTCGCGGAAATTCGGGGCCTGTAGACAGGAAAACCGCGCCAGAGTCAAGAGAACGCCGCCCGGCACAAGGCCGAGCGGCGTTCCAATCGGGGCAGGGATGGTCCGATTCCTGATCAGCGCAGCACATACACGATGCGGCGTGTTTCGGGTTCCACCAATACCGGCTGCTGGTTCACATAGACATAACGGTACTGGTAATCCGGAATCTCGCGCACCTCCACCGTATCCGGCAAGGCCGCCCCCACCACGACTTCACCGTCCAGATAGACAGGGTCGGCCGTATGCGTTTCCACATAGGTCCTGATCTCGGCGGGCGGAGCCGGGATCGGCTCGATCGTACCGAGCGCGGTCTTGCGGCCGATGAGCTCGCCATGCACCACTTCGGTACGCACGCTCGATGTCGCCTCATAGGAAACCGGTGGCAAGGCCTCGGAGGGGCGCTCGGTGAGAACCACGCGCTCCCCGCCAAACGGAGCCGTCAGATAATCGGAATATGCCCAGCCATCGACGCCGTTATAGGAGACCACGCACCATTTGCTGCCTTCCTGACAACCACCGATAACAGCTTCCTGATTTGCACCGATGGCGCCGACGATGGGATATTGCGGCCCAGGACCGGAACGAATGTTCAGATCGGTTACGGCAACCGCCGTGACGTCCGCCGCCGCGATGCCGGTAAGTGCCATGAGGGCAACCGCGGCTGTGGTCGTCTTGAGGATGATGTTTTTCATTTTCTTCTCCCGTCTTTCTCAGACTGGAGCAGCAAACGGAGGGGAACGGGAAAAGGTTCCAGGGACATTTCCCGGCACGGTTGCGTGGGGAAACGGAAAATAAACGCTGAAAGGGATCGGTAATGACCGCTATGCTATGGCCCAAAAGGGGTTGCGGCCAATGACAGAGCATGCAATCGCTGACAGTATCACGTTTTCTAGCCATTCTTATCTTAAGGAGAGCAACATGGCTTTCGGGGGCAGGGCGGTTCTTTTGGCCGCAACTGTTTGTGCATCACTTCTTGCGGCTGGCACCGCATCCGCCGCCCAATGCGGAAAGACGGCGGCCGGGTTCGAAGCCTGGAAGGCCGATTTTTCCCGCCAGGCTGCCTCTCGAGGCATCGGAAAGCGAGGCCTCAGCGCGTTGGCGGGAACGAGCTACGCCACCAAGACTATTGCCGCCGACCGTGGCCAGAAGAGCTTCAAGCTGTCTCTCAACGCCTTCATGCAGAAGCGTGGCGCCAATGCCATTGTATCGCGCGGAAAAGGCATGAAGAAGAAATATGCGCGCTTGTTCGACAATCTGGAGCGTCGATATGGCGTTCCGGCAGGGCCGCTGATTGCCATCTGGGGCATGGAGACCGGTTTCGGCGGCTTCACGGGAAACCAGAACATCCTGTCTGCCGTCACCACACTCGCCTATGACTGCCGTCGTTCCGAGTTCTTTACCGGTCACCTCTATGCGGCATTGCAGATGGTCGATCGCGGCATGCTGAGCACCTCGGCCAAGGGCGCTGCCCATGGAGAGATCGGTCAGACCCAGTTCCTGCCCGGCAATGCCCTGAAATATGCGGTCGACGGCGACGGCAATGGCAGCGTTGACATGATCCGTTCGTCCGCCGATGCCCTTGCGTCCACCGCCAATTTCCTGCGGGCTCACGGCTGGCGCGCCGGCGCCGGCTATCAGCCTGGCCAGCCCAACTTCCGGGCCATCCAGGGCTGGAATGCGGCAAGCGTCTATCAGCAGGCCATCGCAATCATGGGCAAGCAGATCGACGAATAGGGTTTCGCATCCGAGACAAGAAAAAGCCGGCAAAAATGCCGGCTTTTCCGTTTTCCAGATATCGACTTTCCAGGTATCGACGAACTGAGGCTAACGGCCACGCTTCCTTGCCGCGAGCGTGCGCAACCGGAGCGCATTCAGCTTGATGAAGCCAGCGGCATCCTTCTGGTCATAGGCGCCCTGATCGTCCTCGAAAGTAACAAGCGCGTCGGAATAAAGCGACTTGTCGGAACGGCGACCGGTGACGATGACATTGCCCTTGTAGAGCTTCAGGCGCACATCGCCTTCCACATCTTCCTGGCTCTTGTCGATAGCCGCCTGCAGCATCTCCCGCTCGGGAGAGAACCAGAAGCCGTTATAGATAAGCTCCGCATAACGCGGCATCAGTTCATCTTTCAGATGTCCGGCGCCCCGGTCGAGCGTGATCGATTCCATGGCGCGGTGTGCAGCCAACAGAATTGTGCCCCCCGGTGTTTCGTATACGCCGCGTGATTTCATGCCCACGAAGCGATTTTCAACCAGATCGATCCGACCGATACCATTGTCGCGGCCGAGATCGTTCAGCGCCTGCAACAGCGTTGCCGGTGACATGGGCTTGCCATTCAGGGCAACCGCGTCGCCTGCCTTGAACGAAATGGTGATCTCCGTGGGCTCGTCCGGCGCATCCATCGGAGAAACGGAACGCTGGTGCACATATTCCGGGGGCTCAATCCACGGATCTTCCAGCACCTTGCCCTCGGAGGACGAATGCAGAAGATTGGCGTCGACGGAGAAGGGCGCTTCGCCCTGCTTGTCCTTCGGCACCGGAATCTGATGTTCTTCGGCGAATTTCAAAAGATCAGTACGTGACTTGAAGGTCCAGTCGCGCCACGGAGCGATGACCTTGATATCCGGGTTCAGCGCATAAGCCGAGAGCTCGAAGCGCACCTGGTCGTTGCCCTTGCCCGTCGCCCCGTGCGCCACCGCATCGGCGCCCGTCTCGCGGGCGATTTCCACGAGGCGCTTGGAGATGAGCGGCCGCGCGATGGAGGTACCCAGGAGATAGGTTCCTTCATAAAGCGCATTTGCGCGGAACATCGGAAACACGAAGTCACGCACGAACTCCTCGCGCAAATCTTCGATATAGATTTCCTGGATGCCAAGCATCTCGGCCTTGCGGCGTGCAGGCTCGAGTTCGTCGCCCTGGCCCAGATCGGCGGTGAAGGTCACCACCTCCGCGCCCAGCTCCGTCTGCAGCCACTTGAGGATGATCGAAGTATCGAGGCCGCCCGAATAGGCGAGCACCACCTTCTTGACGTCTTTGTGTTTGGTCATGATCCCGTCCGGTCTTCGAAAGTCGGCAAGTCTGCAAAAACCCGCCCGGAAGAACCCCGAACTGCCCAGGGTCCTCGAATTCGGCTGACTAATATCAGGTATGGCCGCTTGGGCAAGGTCACTGATTCTAATTAGAAAGTGCGAGTGACTGCGATCTGCAAAGGCAAAGCGACCCATTTTCGCTGCCTTTCAGCCGAAGCCCAAACCGCATCTTTCGAAAGCCTTTTGCATTCAGGATAAAACCGTTTGATTTCAATCAGATAGAGAAAACCCGCGTTGGACCGGTCTCGTCACGCCATAAGCGGGGAACTCCACGGACAAACGGATGCCAGCATGCTTGCCATATGCTATTGAGCGAACATGGCGCAAAAGAAAGCACATGAAGTCGACCGCTGGCTTGCCCGACCGGAACCGGAATATCCCATCGTTCTGATCTACGGCCCCGACCGGGGGCTTGTCAGCGAACGGTCACGGCGTTTCGCGCAGGGCACCGGCCTGCCGCTGGACGATCCCTTCACCGTTGTGCGCCTGGAAGCGAGTGAAGTGGAGCAGCAACCCGGCAGGCTCTCCGACGAAGTTCGAACCGTTCCGATGTTCTCCGATCGCCGTCTTATCTGGGTGAAGAGCGCGGCCAATCAAAAGGCACTGGTTACGGACATCGCCGCGCTCATCAAGGAATCGCCCACGGACTGCATCGTGCTGATCGAAGGCGGCGATCTGCGAAAGGGAGCAGGTCTGCGTTCCACCGTGGAGGGCGGCAAGAATGCCATGGCGCTGCCCTGTTATGCCGATGACGGACGGGGCATCGACGCGGTGATTGATGAAGCGCAGGAAAAGGCCGGTTTGCGGATCGCCCTTGATGCGCGGCAGGCTCTCAAGGCCAATCTGGGCGGCGACCGGCTCGCCACGCGCGGTGAGCTGGAAAAACTGGCCCTCTATTGCGCGGGCCAGTCCGAAATCACGGCGGAGGATGTGCGGCTTCTGATCGGCGACGTCGCCGGCCTCAGCGCAGACGAGGCCGTGGACGCGGTCATTACCGGGCAATTCCGCGATTTCGACAGCACATTCAAGCGTTTCCTGTCTGCCGGAAATCCCCCTTTCCTGATCCTTTCAGCAACGCTGCGCCAGATTCACGCGCTTCAGGTCATGCGCTGGGCAATGGATGCGAACGGCCAGCCGGCCAGCGCCGCCGTCGCGTCGGCCAGGCCACCCGTTTTCTTCTCGCGCCGCAAGACGGTGGAGACCGCACTGACCCGATGGAATGCCACATCATTGCAGAACGCGGCCGACCGCCTGCAGGCCGCCATACTGCGTACACGGCAAAAACCCGCTTTGGCCGAGCCGATCGCACGGCAGGCATTGATCGCCCTTGCCGTGGAAGGTGCTCGGGGAAGGCGCTGATCGGCCTTTTCGATCGGGGAATGATCGTCAGTCATCCATCGCAACGCTCCGGAGGAACAGTTCGCCCCAGGAGCATTTACCTTTGACTAACCATAAATCGAGATCAAGCCCATCCCGGCGCCCTGCAACCGCGAAATATCTTTCGGACGCAAGGACAGGGTTCGCCACTGAGCATACGGCGAACAACAGGGTTCAGGACTTATGCCGTACAGCCTGGCTGGTGCTCACTGCTTGAGCAAGCGGCAAAGCTCATCCAGCTGCTCGAGAGAGCGGTAGGCAATCCGCAATTCACCGCCACGCTGCTTGTGGCTGATAGCCACCTTCAAGCCAATCTGGTCGCTCAACAGCTTTTCAAGCGCCAGAGTATCGGCGTCCTTTTCCTTCCGCGGAGCAGCGTTTGCCTCGCCCTCCTCCTTCGCCGGCGCGGCAGCCAAGGCTTCAGCCTGACGAACGGAAAGACCTTCTTCAACAATACGCCGGGCGAGACCGATCGGGTCCGCCGCGGTTACGAGCGTCCTCGCATGTCCCGCGGAAAGCGAACCATCGATGATCAGATCGCAGATCGCATCCGGCAACTTCAAAAGACGAAGCGTATTGGCCACATGGCTGCGGCTCTTGCCGATCACCTGCCCCAGGTCGGCCTGCGTATAGCTATGTTCGTCGATCAGCTGCTGATAGCCCCGTGCCTCTTCCAGCGGATTCAGGTCCGCGCGCTGCACGTTTTCGATGATGGCAAGCTCCAGAGCCGCCTTGTCATCCACTTCGCGCAAAATGACCGGAATTTCTGTCAGTCCCGCACGTTGCGCCGCACGCCAACGGCGTTCGCCGGCGATGATCTCGAACCGTCCCGGCGCTTCCCCCGAACGTACCACCACGGGCTGCACGATACCGTGCTCGCGGATCGATTGCGCGAGATCGCCCAGCTCGCCTTCGGCGAATTGCCGGCGCGGATTGCGGGGATTGGGGGAAATGAACTCGATGGGCACCGAACGGTCGGCACGAACGGTCTCCTGACGAACCGTTTCCGGCTTGTCCATCTCACCGATCAACGCGGCAAGACCGCGGCCAAGACGTTTGCGCGAAGGATCTTCGTTCATCTCAAAACACCATCAAGCACGATACTGACAAATCTCACCCACACGCTCCGCTTCAGGCAGCGCGCAGGCGCCTCTCCCGACGAATCACCTCGGATGCCAGCTGGAGATAGGCCTGGCTGCCGGAACATTTCAGATCATACAGGATTGCCGGTTTCCCATAGGAGGGGGCCTCAGATACACGAACATTGCGCGGAATGATCGTCTCATAAACCGTCTCTCCCATATGCGCCCGCACATCTTCCACCACCTGGTTTGCAAGATTGTTGCGGCGATCAAACATCGTCAGAACAATACCCTGAATTCCAAGATTGGGGTTGATGGAGCCGCGCACCTGTTCGACCGTCTGCAAGAGCTGGCTCAAGCCCTCAAGCGCAAAAAACTCGCACTGCAGCGGAACGAGGATCGAATCGGCCGCCGCCATCGCGTTCAATGTGAGAAGATTGAGCGAGGGTGGGCAATCCACCAGCACATAGGAATAAGGCACCGACTGATCGCGCAACGAGTGGCGCAATTTCAACACGCGATCCGGCGCATTGGAAATCTCCATCTCGATACCAAGCAGATCGAGTGTGGACGCAACAACGGAAAGCCCGGGCACTGCCGTTTCCATGGCGGCCTCACAGAGACTGGCCCTGCCGGTAAGAACATCATAGGAGGAGACGTGCCGCGCCTGCCGGTCAATTCCAAGGCCCGTGCTGGCATTGCCCTGCGGATCCAGATCGACAACCAGAACATTCTCGCCAATCGCGGCAAGCGCTGTGGCTAGGTTGATGGCCGTCGTCGTTTTGCCGACGCCGCCCTTCTGGTTTGCGACTGTGATGATACGCGTGCCGCTTTTCATCGCTGCTGCTACCCTGATAACCCGTAAGTCGTTGAAGGTGTTATGCGGCCCCGGCGGATGAAATCCTTATAGGGTTGCTGATTTCGAGGATAACCGCCTCCGCATCAACCTTATCTTGATGTTCTACCAGATCGAAACGCCACGCGTTACCGCTTTCTTCCAGTTCGCGCCGGTAATCCCGGCCTTTATGAAAGAATGCTCGTGCGCCCGCTTGGAGCCATGGATGGGACAGCTCCAACAGCAACGAAAGTCCCGCCAGGGCTCTGGCCGTCACCACCTCCGGCGTTGCAACGACCGCATGGCAATCCTCGATCCGCCGCGCGTGTACACGCGGCACAACTCCGACCTCGTTCAGGGCTGCGACGAGAAATGCCGCCTTTTTGCGATTGCTTTCGACGAGATGGACTTCGGCATCCGCATGTTCCGCCATTAAAATGGCGATAACAGCCCCCGGAAAACCGCCCCCGGACCCGAGATCGAGCCAACGGCGCGCCGCGGGCGCCAACCGCACAAGCTGAGCACTATCGAGAATATGCCGCTCCCAAAGCGCACCCAAGGTAGAGGGTGCCGCCAGATTGATGCTTTTCGACCAGCGAAGAAAAACCCGCTCGAAGGCTTGCAGGCGATCAAATGTTTCACGTGAAACTGGTCCGGCGAGAGCTTGCAGCGCCGCATAGCGATCCGTATTCACGCCGCACCCAATCGCGCATCACATTGACGTATCATGGCGATGATAAGGGCGAGCGCCGCCGGCGTCATTCCGTCAATCTTCTGCGCTTCAGCGATGCTTCGAGGCTTACGGAGCGCCAGTTTCTGCTTCAGCTCATTAGACAGCCCCGGAACTCCTTGAAAATCAAGGGATTCCGGTATTACGCGCGCTTCCTCGCGTCGCAACGCCTCGGCGTCGCTCGATTGACGTTCGAGATAAACGGCATATCGCGCTTCGGTTTCAAGTTTCTCGGCAAGCCCCGCCGGAATGTCCAGCAACTCTGGCCAGATCTCCCGCAATCGCTCAAAATCGACATCCGGATAGGAAAGCAGGTCATAGCCGCTACGTCGAACACCGTCCCGATTGAGCGATATCCCAAACCGCTCGGCCTCGTTCGGGCTGAGGGAGCGGTTTCGAATCAGCTCGCGCGCGGCGGCCAGCGTCTTCTCCATCGCTTCGAAACGCTCCCTGCGCTCCGCTGAAGCGATCCCCAGTCGAAGAGCGGCCGGCGTCAGGCGGGCATCCGCGTTGTCCGCGCGCAGAGACAAACGATACTCCGCGCGCGACGTGAACATGCGATAGGGCTCACTCACGCCCCTGGTGATCAGATCATCGATCAGAACACCGATATAGGCATCTGCTCGACCCAGCACGAAACCATCGGTTCCACAAGCGCGTCGCGCCGCATTGATACCTGCCAGGATTCCCTGCGCGGCAGCTTCCTCATAACCGGTCGTCCCATTGATCTGTCCGGCCAGAAAGAGACCGGAAACACGGCGCGCCTCAAGCGTCGGATCCAGTTCACGCGGGTCGACGTGATCATATTCGATAGCGTAACCAGGCTGCAGGACCCGAACACGTTCAAGGCCAGGTATTGTTTTCAGGAGCGCTTCCTGCGCATCACGGGGGAGGGAGGTCGATATGCCGTTGGGATAGACCGTATCGTCGTCCAATCCCTCCGGCTCGAGAAATATCTGATGCCCGTCCCTGTCTCCAAACTTGACGATCTTGTCTTCGATCGAAGGGCAGTAGCGGGGCCCAATACCATCGATCGCGCCTGAATACATGGCCGAGCGGTGCAGATTATCGCGGATGACCGCGTGCGTTTCAGGAGTCGTGCGCGTGACGCCGCATTCGATCTGCGGATTGGTGATCTTGTCAGTCAGCAGCGAAAAGGGGGTTGGCTCATCATCGGCAGGCTGCATATCCAGCCCCGACCAATCGATCGTCTTGCCATCGAGCCGCGGCGGCGTCCCCGTTTTCAACCGTCCGAGTTTAAAACCCGCCGCTTCCATGGAGCTGGAAAGGCGTTCCGCGGCCTGCTCATTCATGCGGCCCGCTGGGAATCGCGTTTCACCAATGTGAATAAGTCCGCGCAGAAATGTGCCGGTCGTCAAAACAATGGCTCTGCAATTCAGGTTCCGCTCGCCGGAAATGGTCAAGCCGGTCACCTGCCCATGTTCGATCCGGAGCGCGAGCGCTTCCCCCTCGATGACGTCGAGATTCGGCTGCTCTGATATCATCCTCTGGACGGCCATGCGATAAAGCTTGCGGTCGGCCTGTGTTCTGGGGCCACGAACCGCAGGGCCTTTCCGGCGGTTCAACAGGCGGAACTGGATGCCAGCAGCATCCGCAGCGCGCGCCATGATGCCGTCAAGCGCATCGACCTCGCGAACGAGATGCCCTTTGCCCAATCCACCGATCGCCGGATTGCATGACATCGTCCCGATCGTATCGAATTTCAATGTCACCAGCGCCGTCTTGGCGCCAGCCCGTGCGGAGGCCGACGCAGCTTCGCAACCTGCGTGTCCGCCACCGATAACAACAACATCGAAATCTTCGCTCATGCGATCCTGCCCGAAAGCCCTGCGCCCTCATGGAGAAGGAGAGCTTTTGCACCTGAAGTGAGAGTGTGGCATCAAATGTCTTGTTCTGACGGCGGCGTCAAGGCGTCGAAGCCGATTGCCATCATCCGCTCGCACGGGCGCCAACGAATCCCTTCGTTTCACGTGAAACAATATTGCGCGTTGGAAATGTTGTTTCACGTGAGTCATGCTCATCGGGCTGCGCAATGTTTCACGTGAGTCACGCCGCGCATGGCTTGCGTGTTTCACGTGAGTCATTTGCCGATACAAAACTGGGAGAAAATCGTATCGAGCAAATCTTCGACATCTATCGCACCGGCGATCCGTCCGAGAGCATTTGCTGCCAGTCGCAATTCTTCCGCCTGAAGTTCGAGACCGACGGCGCTCCGCTCGAGCGCGTACCCTATATGCCTGGATGCTTCCATCAATAAGCGCACATGCCTCTCCCGGAAAGGGAGAACATCCAGCGCACGCCGCTTGCTTTCCTCGGTGTAACGGCCGATGCGAGCCAGCAATTCGGTCAATCCAGTTCCCGACATCGCGGATACGGCCATGTCGTAACCGTCACCGGCATTTTCTCCATCAACCAGGTCCACCTTGTTGACTATTCGCACGCAACGAATCCCGACGGGACACGGCACCGGCCGGGGATCCGTGACATCTTCGAGGAGGAGTATGAGATCGGCTTCTTCAGCACGGGCAATGGCGCGGTCGATACCCAGGGCCTCGACTCTTCCGGGGTTTTCCCGAATACCCGCAGTATCGGTCAGAATGACCTTCACGCCGCCGATATCCAGCGCAGTCTCCAGAATATCGCGTGTGGTCCCAGCCTCATCCGTAACGATGGCGATATCGCGCTTTGCCAGGGCATTCATCAAACTGGATTTTCCCGCGTTGGGAGCCCCTAGTATGACGACGCGGAATCCATCGCGGATGATCTCCGCATCGCGATATCCCCCGGTATGCTTCTCGATCTCTTCTCGTAAAGCAGCCAGCTCCTGCCAGATCGCATCGGCAACCGAACCTGGAACGTCTTCCTCATCAGAGAAGTCGAGTTCCGCGGCGATCATCGCCTGGGCATGGATGAGTTTCTGTCTCCATCCGGCATAAAGCCGGCTGTGCCGTTCATCCCCGTTTGCGAGGGCGAAGCGTCTTTGCGCCTCAGTCTCTGCAGAAATCAGGTCGGCGAGAGCTTCAGCCCCGGTAAGATCGAATTTGCCGTTCAGAAAACCACGCCGTGTGAACTCACCAGCATCCGCAGCCCGAAAGTTTTGGCGCGCGCCGAGAACCTCGAGCACGGCCTTAACAACCGCAACGCCACCATGAAGCTGCATCTCCGCACTGTCTTCACCGGTAAAACTGTACGGCCCCTCGAAGAAAAGGATCAGTCCGCGATCCAGCACCCTGCCGTCTTCCGCCTTTACCGTCCTGAGGACCGCTTTACGCGGCTCCGGCACAAGTCCGACCAGATCGCTTAACGCTGAACGCACGCCGGCTCCCGAAAGCCTGATCACCGCGACCCCGGAAGGAAGCCCACCGCTGGAAAGAGCGAATATGGTCTCTCGCATTCGTTTGCCCTGTCTTGAAATGCATCCTACCGTAACGACTGATCACGACCGCATTGAAAGAGAGTTTGCCCCATGCTTCCTGAGAAAAACCTGCTCAGCGATGAGACAAGCCCCTATCTTCTCCAGCATCAGGACAATCCTGTCCATTGGCGTCCCTGGTCGAAGGCAGCGCTCGATGAGGCTCGAGAGTTGAACCGGCCGATTCTGCTCTCGGTTGGATACGCTGCTTGCCACTGGTGCCACGTCATGGCGCATGAATCGTTCGAGAACGATCAGATCGCTGACGTCATGAACCGACTTTTCGTGAATATCAAGGTTGATCGGGAAGAGCGGCCCGAGATCGATCAGATCTATATGGCGGCTTTGTCCGCTACCGGCGAGCAGGGGGGCTGGCCGCTGACCATGTTCCTCAGCCCGGATGGCAAGCCGTTCTGGGGCGGGACCTATTTCCCGCCACAACAGCGCTACGGCCGCGCCGGCTTTATGGAAGTGCTGAATGCCGTTCACGCTGCCTGGCGGGAAAAAAACGACGACCTGTCCGGCAGCGCCGATCGTCTTCATGGCCATGTAAAGGCACGCCTCTCGCCGCCTTCGGCCGAAGGTTTCGATCCACACGCTGCATTGGACGACCTGGCTGGGCGTATCCACGGGATGATCGATCAGGAGATGGGCGGTCTGCGCGGTGCACCGAAGTTCCCCAATATGCCTTTTATACAGGTGCTTTGGCTAAGCTGGCTTCAAACTGGCAATGAATTGCACCGTGACGCAGTAGTCCAGAGTGCCAGACGAATGTTGTCCGGCGGAATCTACGACCATGTCGGCGGTGGATTGGCGCGCTATTCCACAGACGCCAACTGGTTGGTGCCTCATTTCGAAAAGATGCTGTATGACAACGCGCAACTCCTGCGATTGCTTGGCTGGATCTTCGGCGAAACGGAAGATGAATTGTTCCGCATCCGAATCGAAGAGGTCGTCGGCTTCCTGCTGCGCGATATGCGCGTCGACGGTGGCGCGTTCGCGTCAAGTCTTGATGCGGACAGCGAGGGCGAGGAAGGAAAGGCCTATCTATGGTCCAAACAACAGATAAATGCGGTTCTCGGCGGCAAGGCAGAAGCGTTTCTCTCCATATTCGAGCTGACAAGGCCAGTTGACTGGCATGGAGATCCCATTCTTCACCGTCTCGGACATCCGGAGTTCCAGGGAACCCAAACGGAAAAGGCACTGCGAAGTGACTTGAACGCTCTCCTTTCCGAGCGCTCCCGGCGCATTCAACCCGGCCGTGACGACAAGGTCCTGGTGGATTGGAACGGCCTGGCCATCTCCGCGATCGCCAATTGCGCAAGGCAGTTCCAGCGGCGGGATTGGCTTGAGGCGGCCAGAACGGCTTTTCATTTCGTATGCGAATCGATGGTGAATGAGCGTCTTCCCCACAGCATACGGCTTGGAAAGGGATTATTCCCTGCCTTGTCGAGCGATTACGCCGCAATGATATCGGCAGCCTGCGCGCTCTATCAGGCCACGGGAGAAGACAGCTTTCTCGATCAGGCCGATCAATGGCTGGCAACCCTGCAGGAATGGTATGCTGATGAAGACAAGACAGGCTTCTATCTGACGGCTTCCGACGCTTCCGATGTTCCCTTGCGCATTCGTGGAGACGTTGATGAAGCCATGCCCTCCGCTACAGCGTTGATCATCGAAGCTATGTGCGGTCTTGCGGCGTCCAAAGGCGACGGCGAAACCGAGGATCACCTGTCGATGATCACAGAACGCGCGCTCGGCCGCACCCGCAGTCAGGCTTACGGACAAGCAGGCATTATCTTTTCCGCAGTCCTGGCGGCCTCTCCGATAAAACTCGTGATGGTCGAGGGAGAGGAGGGTGAGAAATTCGTTCCGGTAGCGAATCGAGCCCTGGATCCACGCCGTTGGGACAAGGTCCTGCCTGTCGGGGGACCATCCGTTCGATTGCCCGGTGGCGTCAGTGTTCCGACCGAGGTACCGGCCGCCTATCTGTGTGTGGGCCAGACCTGCCTGCCGGCTATAAAAGAACCCGCTGAGTTGCAGCGGGTTCTGAGAGAGCATGGCATCTGACGACTTATGGCCAGTATCTTTTGCTGGAAGCGGTGAACGCCTGAGGACTCAGGTATTCATGGAATCGAAGAACTCGCCGTTCGACTTGGTCTGCTTCAGCTTGTCGTTCAGGAACTCGATGGCGTCCGTGGTTCCCATGGGCGCCAGAATGCGACGCAGGACGAAGATCTTCTGCAGGTCCTGCCGCGGTATGAGCAGGTCTTCCTTGCGGGTACCCGACTTGAGAATGTCGATGGCCGGGAAGATGCGCTTGTCCGCAACCTTGCGGTCCAGAACGATTTCCGAATTGCCGGTGCCTTTGAACTCCTCGAAGATAACTTCGTCCATGCGGCTGCCGGTATCGATCAGTGCTGTCGCGATGATGGTCAGCGAACCACCTTCCTCGATATTGCGCGCTGCGCCGAAGAAGCGCTTGGGGCGCTGGAGGGCGTTCGCATCGACACCACCGGTGAGAACCTTGCCGGAGGAAGGAACAACCGTGTTGTAGGCACGGCCGAGGCGCGTAATCGAATCGAGCAGGATCACCACGTCGCGGCCATGCTCGACCAGGCGCTTCGCCTTCTCGATCACCATTTCGGCAACCTGGACGTGGCGCGAGGCCGGCTCGTCGAACGTTGAGGAAATGACCTCACCCTTCACCGAACGCTGCATGTCCGTCACTTCTTCGGGCCGTTCGTCGATCAGAAGAACGATCAGAAAGCATTCAGGATGGTTCGAGGTGATGGAATGGGCGATATTCTGCAGGAGAACCGTTTTACCCGTGCGGGGCGGCGCAACGATCAACCCACGCTGGCCCTTGCCCAGCGGTGCCACCAGATCGATCACACGGGCCGAAAGATCCTTGGTCGTCGGATTTTCAAGCTCCATGTTCAAACGCTCATCCGGATAAAGCGGCGTGAGATTATCGAAATGGATTTTGTGCCGGATTTTTTCCGGATCCTCGAAGTTGATCGTGTTGACCTTCAGCAGCGCGAAATAGCGCTCGCCTTCCTTCGGGCTGCGGATCGGCCCCTCGACCGTATCGCCGGTTTTCAGCGAGAAGCGGCGAATCTGCGAGGGAGAGATATAGATATCGTCGGGACCGGGCAGATAGTTTGCCGTTGCCGAGCGCAGGAAGCCGAAACCATCCTGGAGAACTTCGACGACACCCTCGCCGATGATCTCGATATCCTGTGTGGAGAGCTTCTTCAGAATCGCGAACATCAGCTCCTGCTTGCGCATGATGCTGGCGTTTTCGACCTCAAGCGATTCAGCGAACGCAATGAGGTCGGTTGGCGATTTGCTTTTCAGCTCTTGGAGTTTCATTTCCTGCATGTGGCGGACTCTGGATAGGCAGACGAACGATGGAAAAATGGCGGAATTCGATGCCGGCCGGTTCCACTCGAAAGGGAAGAGATTCGTGCAACCGGACAAAAGGGAAGGAGCCGACTCTTATCGCTGTCCTATCAAAAGGGCAAGATGGCTTCTGCGGCTCCGAATGCGAAGGCTGTTTTTAAATCCGTATCAGAAGGGTTTGACGATAACAAGGACGACAATCGCTATCATCAGCAACGTTGGCACTTCGTTCATTATACGCCAATGACGGGCCGGTTTGGTATTCGCGTCGGCGGCGAACTTGCGCACCGCGGCTGAAAAATAGCCATGGGCGCCGGACATGAGCACCACCAGCGCGATCTTTGCGTGCAGCCAGCCCCCATGGAATCCGAACCCGTCCCAGGCGAGCCAGAGGCCGAAAACCCATGTCACGATCATCGCCGGGTTGATGATGAGCCGCAAAAGCCGCCGCTCCATCACCTTGAAGGTCTCGGATTCGGGCGATCCCGGTTTCGCCTCGGAATGATAGACGAAAAGGCGCGGCAGGTAGAGCATGCCTGCCATCCAGGAAATCACCGCGATGACGTGAATGGCCTTCGCCCAGAGATAGAAACCTTCAGGGTTGGCAAAAAAAAGCAGCGCCGTGAGCACGATGAAGACAACAAGCGCCACAGTGGCCCGCACGGCAGCCTTACTGCCTCCCATATCCTGCCCCGCACCCATCAAACAGTCTCCCTGACCCGTTTCAGCATCGCTTCGACATGTTCTATCGATGTATCGGGCGTGATGCCATGGCCGAGATTGAAAACGAACGGTCCATGTCTCAAGGCCTCCACAATGGCGTCCACGCCTTCGTGGAGCGCCTCTCCGCCTGCGATAAGCCGCAGCGGGTCGAGATTTCCCTGCACTGCGCCTTCGGCCTGCAGTCGCCGTGCGGTTCCCAGAGGCACGGTCCAGTCGAGGCCAAGCGCCGTGACACCTGTCAGGCGTCGGTAGCCCGCATAATGCGCGCCGGCTCCTTTCGGGAAGCCGATAATGGGTGTTTCAGGATGCACCGCGCGAACACGCTCCACCATCCGCGCAACAGGTTTGACACACCAGCGGTCGAAGGAGAGCTCGTCCAGGACACCGGACCATGAATCGAAAATCTGCACCGCATCCGCCCCGGCATCGATCTGCCGGATGAGATACTCGGCGGAAACGTCCGCAAGCATATCGATCAGCGCGGTAAACGCTTCCGGTTGTCTGAGGGCGAAAAGTCGCGCGGGCGCCTGATCCGGCGTCCCGTGTCCCGCGATCATATAGGTCGCGACAGTCCACGGTGCGCCGCAGAAACCAAGCAAGGTCGTCTCGTCGGGAAGGTCCCTCCGCAACCGTTTCACCGTCTCATAGACCGGGGCCAGGTGTTCGTGAAACCCGGCATCGTCCAGCCTGGCAATGCCGCCGGCATCGATCGGCGTCAGCAATGGCCCACGGCCTTCCTCAAAGCGCAGATCTCGGCCAAGCGCGTGGGGCACCACCAGAATGTCGGAAAACAGGATTGAGGCATCAAAACCGAAACGGCGAATCGGCTGAAGCGTCACTTCCACGGCCAGGTCGGGATTGTAGCAGAGGTCGAGGAAACTTCCTGCCTCTTTTCTCGTTGCCTTGTATTCCGGCAGATAACGGCCCGCCTGGCGCATCATCCATACGGGAGGCGGAAAGACCGTTTCGCCTTTCAGCACGTCGAGTGTTTTTCGATGGCCCATTCGCCTCGCTCCACAGTCTGGATTCAAAAGATAAGGCTGATTTGAGGATTCTTTTGATTCTATGACTCTGTTTGTAATGTGGATTCAATCCTGTCCACGGAAACCCTCTCCATTCCGCCGGTCGAATTGCCGCGCCTCGTCCGTTATCAACTTTGGAGGATACTGGGGATTATCAGGATTCATCGAGTGGATTCAATTCCCTGCGGGGATCGCCGTGGAGGTGTTGATGTGGAGGGCCGTGGATGGAGATTGAATTGTCGATTGTTCTCCACATCTGCCGGATCGAGTGCACAACCACCCTGCCTGTGGAATAAACGGCGTGTTTTCAACTGCGGGACCCTCGCCATTCCAAACAGCCGGCGTTATCAACAAACATCCACATGGCGGGGCAGAAAACAGTGCAACAACCGCAGCGCTTCTTCCATCTTCACATGATTTCTGATGCGACCGGCGAGACTCTGCTGGCCGCAGGGCGTGCCGCGGCCGCGCAATACAAGGATGCGCGGGCGATCGAGCACATCTACCCGCTGATTCGAAACGAGAAACAGCTTGCCCGTGTTCTCGACGAGATCGAGAACGAGCCGGGCATTGTGCTCTACACGGTGGTTGATCAGAAATTGGCGCGAGGCATCGACGAAAGCTGCGCGGCTCTGGGTCTGCCTTGCGTTTCCGTGCTCGAGCCGGTCCTGATGGTCTTTCAGTCGTTCCTGGGCACACCCGCCGGGCGGCGCATGGGCGCCCAGCATGTTCTCGATGCGCATTATTTCCGCCGTATCGAGGCACTCAATTTCACGATGGATCACGACGACGGCCAGCTTCCGCTCGATGTGGAGGAAGCCGACGTCATCCTCGTGGGCATCTCGCGTACATCCAAGACACCGACGAGCATCTATCTGGCCAATCGCGGCGTGAAGGCCTGCAATGTCCCCATCGTGCTCGACATTCCATTGCCGGAGGAACTGTCCCGCGCCAAACGGCCTCTGATTGTCGGTCTGGTGGCGTCGGCCGAGCGCATCTCGCAGATCCGCCAGAACCGTATTCTCGGTACGTTGAGCGAGGACAGTTTCAACCCCTATACCGACCGCGCCACCATTGCCCGCGAAATCGCCTATGCACGCCAGATCTGCGCGCGCCATGGCTGGCCGGTAATCGATGTGTCGCGGCGCTCCATCGAAGAGACCGCTGCGGCCGTGCTCGCTCTCTATGCGAAATCTCGCGAAAGCAGGGAAGGCTGACATGAGGGAAGAAACCGAACTCCTGCTCGCCTCGGGAAGCCCTTTTCGGCGGCAACTTCTCGAAAACGCCGGGCTCAACTTCCGTGTCGAGCGTTCCACCATCGATGAGCGCGCTGTCGAGAAGACGCTGGAAGGCAGCAATGCCGATCCTGAAACCGTTGCCGAGGTTCTTGCCGAGGCAAAGGCGGTGGAAGTGTCAGAACGTTTTCCTCATGCGCTCGTTATCGGAGCGGATCAGACGCTATCTCTGGGGGATGAGGTCTTCCACAAGCCCTCCGACATGGAGGGCGCGCGCCGCCACTTGTTGAAGCTCTCGGGCCGCACACACCAGTTGAACAGTGCGGTGGTGCTGGCGCGTGGGGGCGAGGTCGCGTGGAGGTACGTCGGGGTTGCCCGCCTCACCATGCGTGACCTCGATCCCGGTTTTATCGGCCGGCATCTGGCGCGCGTGGGAGAAAAGGCGCTTTCAAGCGTCGGCGCCTATCAGATTGAGGGTGAGGGTATCCAGCTTTTCGAGAAGATCGACGGCGATACATTCACCATCGTCGGTTTGCCGCTGCTGCCGCTTCTTCAGGAACTGCGCGCATTGGGAGTGATCGATGGCTGAAATTCACACCTTCGTCTGCGGACATCCCATCGCGCATTCCCGGTCGCCGGTCATCCACGGTTATTGGCTGGCCGAGCACGGTATTGAAGGTTCCTATGAGCGCATAGACGTCGCGCCGGCGGATTTCCCGGCATTCCTGGAAAACCTGGCCGCGCATGGATTTGCCGGTGGCAACGTCACCCTGCCGCACAAGGAGACGGCTTTCCGCCTGGTCTCACGCCGTGACGAGGCTGCGCAGATGATCGGCGCCGTCAACACCTTGTGGTTCGAGGACGGTGAGCTTTGCGGCGGCAATACGGATGCCTATGGCTATGCGGCGCATCACGATGCGCTCGCGCCGCGCTGGCGCGAGGGTGAGACCGCGGTCGTTCTGGGAGCGGGCGGTGCAGCGCGGGCCATCATCCATGCGCTTCAAAAAGCTGGCTACAGGAATGTTCGCATCGTCAATCGCACCGTCGAGCGCGCGCGCGAACTGGTGGAAATATTTGCGGGTGGCGCCAGCGCGCATGGATGGGACGAACTTCCCATACTGCTCCGTGATGCCGATTTTCTTGTCAACACCAGCGCGCTTGGCATGACGGGCAAGCCCCCGCTGGAGATTTCCCTCGACCCGCTGCCCGATCACGCCATCGTCAGCGATATCGTCTATGCGCCGCTCAAGACCGACCTTCTGGCCTCCGCGGAAGCCCGCGGGCTGATTGGCGTCGATGGGCTGGGCATGCTTCTGCATCAGGCAGTACCGGGTTTCGAACGCTGGTTCGGCGTTCGCCCCGATGTCACGCCGGCCCTGCGTGCCGCGGTTCTGGCGGATCTGGGGCATAAATCATGATCGTTCTTGGCCTCACCGGGTCCATCGGCATGGGCAAATCCACCACGGCCGGCATGTTTGTCGAGGAGGGCGTGCCGGTGCATGATTCCGATGCAGCGGTTCATCGGCTCTACGCTGGGGCTGCCGCTCCACTCATCGAGGCGCGATTCCCTGGAACGGTGTCGGACGGTGTTGTCGACCGCACGCGCCTTGCGGCCGCTGTTTTGAACGATCCTCAGGCCATGAAGGCGCTGGAAGCCATCGTGCATCCGCTGGTGCGCAAGGATGCGGATGATTTTGTGGAAAGAAACCGTGCCGAGGGGCGGTCCCTGGTGGTTCTGGATATTCCGCTCCTCTTCGAGACCGGGGGAACGGAGCGCGTCGACCGTATTGCCGTCGTCACGGCTTCGGCCGAAGAGCAGCGCCGCCGCGTCTTGTCACGGCCTGGCATGAGCGAGGAAAAGTTCCAGGCGATCCTCGCCCGGCAGGTTCCGGATGCGGAAAAACGCCGCCGCGCGGATTTCATCATCGATACCGGCAATGGCATGGAGCCGGCGCGCGAGGCTGTACGGAGCATCATAGAGACGCTTTCCCCAGGCGAAGCACGGTCTGGCTGAGCAGCGGCTTGTTTCGGGCGTTCATGGCGCGCATGGTGCCGGTCGGGCTATGGCCTGGGAATTTTGAGGATATTTGATGCGCGAGATCGTCTTCGATACGGAAACGACAGGCCTCGATTTTGCCGATGACCGGGTGATCGAAATCGGCGGTGTCGAACTCGACAATCGCTTTCCCACGGGCCGCACCTTCCACAAATACATCAACGCGCAGGGGCGCTCGGTTCATCCGGAAGCGCTTGCCGTTCACGGCATCAGTGATGCCGACCTCGAGGGAAAGCCTGTTTTCGGAGATATCTTCCAGGAGTTTCTGGAATTCATCGACGGTGCCAGGCTTGTCGCTCACAACGCGAGTTTCGACATAAACTTCATCAATGCCGAGTTCGCGCGCCTGAACCATCCTCCGGTGGATCCCGGTCTTGTCGTCGATACTCTGGCAATCGCGCGCCGCAAACACCCGATGGGTCCCAATTCGCTCGATGCGCTTTGCCGTCGCTATGGCATCGACAACAGCCGCCGCACGAAGCACGGGGCCCTGCTCGATTCCGAGCTTCTGGCGGAAGTTTATATCGAGCTTATCGGCGGCAAGCAGGCCGCGCTCGGTCTTGAGATTTCAAGCTCGGCAAATGAAGTGTCGGACACCAGCACCGATATGGTGGTCACCATCGCGCAGCGCCCCTCTCCACTTGCCTCCCGGTTGAGTGATGCCGAGCGCGCCGCCCATGACGCGCTTGTCGAAAAGCTCGGCGAAAAGGCTCTCTGGCACAATCTGCGCGGCTGACGAAGCCTGAAGCGGTTCATCGTTTCACGGAAACGGAGCGCCGTTCTTTTCCATTGATGCAGGTGCCGGGTGAAACCGCCGGGCCGCAAAATACCAGAGCGTCACCGGGCTTGCCCATTTTTGGCGCACCGGTGCGATTTGACGGTCGCCAAACGCAATTCGGGCGCGAAGTGGGTCGGTTGACCCGTTTCACGCCCGAAGAAATCAATGCATTCAGGAAACCTGAACCTGCGCCTTTGCCTGTTCCTCGGCAATGCGCTGCTGGAACATGCGGGTGAAGTCGATGGGATCGATCATCAGCGGCGGGAAACCGCCGCCCCGCGTCGCATCGGCGATCACCTGGCGGGCAAACGGGAAGAGAAGCCGCGGGCACTCGATGAAGAGGATAGGCAGCATGTGCTCCTGGGGGAAGCCGGCCACGCGGAACACGCCGCCGTAAACCAGCTCCACATTGAAGAGCACCTGGTTGTCGGCTTCCGCCTTCGCGTTCAGCGTCAGCACGACATCATAGTCGCTTTCACCGAGCGGATTGGCGTTCACATTGACGTTGATGTTGATCGCCGGAGGCTGCGAACGGCCGCGCAGAGACTGGGGCGCCCCCGGATTTTCGAAGGAAAGATCCTTGATGTACTGGGTAAGCACGTTCAGAGAAGGCTGGGCGCCATTGCTGCCATTTGCGGCTTCATTCGCAGCTTCGGTCTTTTCTTCCGGTTTCTTGGCCATGCGTATTCGTCCTCAAGCGTGGTTTGGCAGCCGCGCGGCTCCCCTTGTAATTGCCTGCTCGCTAGCATGGGCATTGCCGCATGACAAGGCAAAGGCGGGTGCGCGGGTTACCGTTGCGATCACTGGCGGTCGGGGTCGCGCCAAGGTGAATCTTCGTTTCCGGTATCCTTATAGTCATCTTCGGAGAGGTCTATTGTCTGCGGCCCGGTGTCGCGTCGATAGGCCTCTTGATGAGGATTTGCCGAACCCGGCATGCCGCCGACAATGACGACACGCTTGCGCAAAAACTGCCATCCTGCCTCTCGAAGCGCGGGAATGAACAGGAGGAAACCGAGCGTATCCGTTATGAAGCCCGGCGTCAGCAGCAGAAGACCGGCAACGAGGATCATGACGCCATGAACCAGGTCGCGGCCGGGGACACCGCCCGTATTCATCGTTTCCTGAATGCGCCGAACCACGCCAAACCCTTGCACGCGCAGGAGAATAGAACCTGTCACCGCGGTAATCAGCACCAGGGCCAATGTCGGAAAAACGCCAATCTGGCTTCCCACCGCCACGAAAGTGGCGATTTCTGCGAGCGGAATGGCTAGGAGGAGGAAGGGGATTAGGGAGAATCGCACGAAATTGTTAGTCCTCTTGTACTCTTATGAGCGGAATTCCGACTGTGACATGCTGGTCTGTGGTAAAAACATAGGTATTCTGGCTGGAAGTTTGAATGACGGGTGCCTGCGTTCTATATGAATTCCAGTAGGAACAGGGTGCCTTCGCCCAACGTCTGCCTTGAGCCGGCAGACGTTCCGTAACGAAGTGGCTCGTTTGGCTGGATGTCATGGAATTTTTCGATTTCGGCACAATTTTCTTTCTGATCGCTGCCGCAGTGATCTTTTTTCAACTGCGCAATGTGCTGGGTCGGCGCACAGGCAATGAGCGTCAGCCTTTCGATCCTTATACCGCAAAGCGCACGGCGGCGCGCAAGGAAGAGGCCGGCGACCGCGAGAATGTCGTATCGCTGCCGCGCCGCAAGACAACGGGTGAGGCGGAAAACAATTATGCCGAGATCGACAAGGTCGCCAAGCCGGGCTCCGAACTGAACAAGGGAATGCGCGCGATCAGCGATGCCGATGCCTCGTTCCAGCCGAAGAGTTTCACCGAAGGTGCGAAAATGGCCTACGAGATGATCGTGATGGCCTTTGCCGATGGTGATCGCCGCACTTTGAAGAATCTTCTGTCGCGGGAAGTTTATGAAGGCTTCGTGGCCGCGATAGACGAACGCGAGAAGCGCAACGAGAAGATCGAATCCTCTTTTGTCGGCATCGACCGGATGGAAATCATCGGGGCAGAAATGAAGGGCAGCGAAGCGCATGTCACGCTGCGCATTGTTTCCGAACTGATTTCGGCAACGCGCGACAGTGCCGGTCAGGTGATCGATGGCGATCCCGAAACGGTCGCCGAGGTCAAGGATGTCTGGACCTTCGCGCGCGATACGCGTGCGCGCGATCCCAACTGGAAGCTGGTCGCCACCGAAGCCGAGGATTGATCCTTGCAGGGCGGGGCTCCGCACATCGCTGCGGCGCTCGCGCCTTTTTTCACACCGGTGTCCTTCGGGCATTTGCCGGGCTGGCGGGAAGATTCGCTGCTGGGCGCTTTCCTTGCCTTTCGCCGTTCGGCCTTTCAGATTCTTGAAAAACCCTATCGTTCAGGAAATCTCGGCATAAATTTGCCGGCATTCGCCGATGCACATGAGGCGGCCAGGAGGATGGCGGCACCCGATGAGGCTTCGGCCCGCGCGTTTTTCGAGAGACATTTCACGCCATGCCGCATAACGCCGGCCGATGGGGCCCCCGGTTTCGTGACCGGCTATTACGAGCCGGAGGCGGAGGCCTCGCGCGTGCGCACGAAACGGTTTTGCGTACCGCTGTACCGACGCCCGCCTGATCTCGCCGATGTGGACGACGGCAATCGCCCCCCAGGGTTCGATCCCTATTTCGCTTTCGCGCGCAACACGTCATCCGGTCTTGCCGAATATCCCGACCGGGAAGCGATCGACCGAGGCGCGCTTGAAGGACAGGGGCTGGAACTTGTCTGGCTCGAGGACAAGGTGGATGCCTATTTCATCCACGTGCAGGGCGCGGCGCGTCTTTGGTTGACCGATGGCACGCATATGCGGATCACCTATGCGGCCAAAAGCGGTCACCGTTTCACCGGCGCGGGGCGCGTGTTGATCGACATCGGCGAACTTGCGTCCGAAACGGTGACCATGCAGACGATCCGCGCCTGGTTTCGCGATAATCCGCAGCGCGTCGACGAAATCCTCTGGCACAATCGCTCCTATATCTTCTTCCGCGAAACCGAGATTGGCGATCCGGCACTGGGGCCCGTCGCGGCTGCCAAGGTTCAGCTGGAACCTGGCCGGTCGATCGCCGTGGACCGGCTCCTGCACACATTCGGTACGCCTTTTTTCATCGATGCGCCCACACTTCAGGCGGTCGGGGGTGTGCCTTTTCAAAGGCTGATGATCGCGCAGGACACGGGGTCCGCCATCACCGGCCCGGCCCGGGGCGACCTCTTCATCGGTACGGGTATCGGGGCTGGTGAAATCGCAGGCGTCATCCGAAATCCGGCCGATTTCTACGCTCTCGTGCCGCGCGGTTTGGTGGAAGCACCATGAGCCGCCCCACGCCAAAGCCGCTCAGCCTGGAGGACCGCATCCTCTGGAACAAGGTGGCCCGCACCGCCGAACCCCTGAAGGGCAAGTCGCTCGATGACCTTGCGCTTCCCGACGATGACACGATGGAGGAATTGAAACGGCTCGTTACGCCGCGATCCTCCGAAACCGTCCCGGCGTTTCCTGGGCAGAAGCCAGCGGTTGCCCCAAAGGCGCACCCGACACGGCGAATCGACAAGCCAACCCATGCCAAGCTCGCGCGCGGGCGGCTCGCCATCGAGGGTCGGGTCGATCTGCATGGCCTCACGCAGTCGGAGGCGCACGGACTTTTGATGTCGTTTTTGAGCCGCGCCCATGCGGAGGGATTGCGTCATGTGCTCGTCATCACGGGCAAGGGCGCCTCGCTCGGCAGTGAGGGCGTGTTGCGCAAGGTGCTGCCTCAATGGCTGGCGACCCCGCCCATGTCGGGCTTTGTCAGCGGCATGGATGAGGCGAGCCGCAAGCATGGCGGCGGTGGAGCGTTTTACATTCGCATTCGCCGTCACAGGAGCCTCGCGTGACGCCGCTCGGGGAAAAGATACGGCAGCTCAGGCGTGACCGCGGCGTGAGCCAGAAGGAAATGGCAGCCGCCATCGGTGTCAGCGCAGCTTATCTTTCTTCCCTTGAGCACGGGACGGCCAGCCCGCCCAATTGGGCGATGGTTCAAAAGATCATAGGCTATTTCAACGTTATCTGGGACGAGGCCGATGAGTTCCAGCGTATCGCCGAGCTCTCCCATCCGCGCATAACCGTCGACACCGCGCGGCTTTCACCGCGCGCGACAGAATTTGCAAATCTCGTTGCGGTTCACATCGCAACCCTGACCGAGGATGAAATCGGTGATCTGCTTGGTCGTCTGCGGGATATGACCGAAAACGAAGGCTCCTGATCGGCAAACCGGTTGCCGCGCGATTTTCAGAAAAGCGCTTCCAACTCGTCGAGCTTGTCGTTCACCAGCCAGCCGTAATAATTTTCTTCCGGCCATTTGGGCGGCTGGCCCCTGGTACGGCGGATGCGGTTTTCCGCCGCCAGCCGCGCTGCGCGCGCTTCCGGATTGCCCAGATTGTAGAGCGTGGCGGTGATGCCCGGATTCTTGGAGATGTCGAAATCGGCGATCCGGCGATAGGCCGAGATCGAGGTCTTGATGGTCGCCGCGACATAGGCAAGCGACTTGTCCGGATCGATGATCGTTCGGTAGACCTCCTGCGGGTCGCTCGCCTCCAGTTTGCGGAACCCTGAAACCTTGTGCACCATGTCGGAGAGCTTGAGCGCAGTCAGCGGGTTGAGCTGACCGATACCGAATGTCTGCCCAGCATAGAAAGGCTGGAAGAAGACCGCGCCGAAACGGTCGTTCGGCCATGATTTGCCGTCGACCGTCTTCCCGCGGAAACTCTTGTCCCAGACCGTTTCCCGACAGGTCCACTGGTCATAGCTTCCGTCTTCGGCGGCGCACTTCTCGAATTCCGGCCGCTTGATGAATTCCGATACGATCTCGCCATTGTGCCGGAACGAGAACTCGCTCTTCAGATAGGACACTGCCTTGACGTAATAGGTCTGGAGCCGGTCATAGGCGTCCACATTGTAGGTGTGCTCGCCGACGATGGCACCTACCATGTGGATGGGCTCGATCTGGTAGCGGGCGGCAATGCTCCGGATTTTGGAGATCAGCGCATCGTCGTTTTTGAAGAGCTGGTAGACTTTGACATATTTGGCGTCGAACGTGGTCTTGGCCGATTTGGTTCGCTTGGCGGAAACGCCCGGCACCGGCGGTTGCTCGGCATTGCGGTTTCCAGCTGGCACAAGCTTCGCCGCCACGGCAGGCGCGGCCGTCGTCCCGAGAAGCCCCAGGCAAACCCCAATGACAAGAAATGCACGTGATGCCATGTCGCGCCGCAGCTTGCGCCCCCGAATATGACTGTCCTGAATGGGGCGCAAGGTAGGCAAACCGCACAACCAAGTCGAGAGATTTTATGGCTTGTGGTTGCGGTGGTTTTGCAGCGCGGCAATGATGCCACACTGGCAGGCCGTTTCCGCCCCGGTCGGTTTGGGCGGAAACGGCAGCTTCCTCGGGCCTTCGGCTTAGAGAATGAAGCGCGAGAGATCGGCGTTCTTGGCCAGATCGCCCACATTCTTGTCCACATAGGCCGCATCGATCTTGAGCGTTGAGCCCGAGCGGTCCGGCGCGTCGAAGGAGATGTCGTCGAGCACCCGTTCCATCACCGTCTGGAGGCGGCGCGCACCGATGTTCTCGACGGTGGAATTCAGATCGACGGCAATCGCGGCAAGCCGGTCGATGGCGTCGTCGGTGAACTCCAGTTCCACGCCTTCTGTTTCCATCAGCGCCACATACTGCTTGATCAGGCTCGCTTCGGTTTCCGTCAGGATGCGGCGGAAATCGTCCTTTTCAAGAGCGCGCAGCTCCACGCGGATCGGCAGGCGGCCCTGAAGCTCCGGCAGAAGGTCGGAGGGCTTGGAGACGTGGAACGCGCCCGAAGCGATGAAGAGGATGTGGTCCGTCTTCACCGGCCCGTATTTTGTGGCCACGGTGGTGCCTTCAACGAGCGGCAGCAGGTCGCGCTGTACGCCCTCGCGCGATACGCCGGCGCCAACCCCGCCTTCACGCGCTGCGATCTTGTCGATCTCATCGAGGAAGACGATGCCGTCATTCTGCGCCGAATCCAGCGCCCGTTGCACAACCTCGTCCTGGTCGAGCAGCTTGTCGGATTCGTCGGCGATGAGCAGCTCGTAGGATTCCTTGACCGTGGTCTTGCGCTTCTTGGTCTGCCGCCCGCCCATGGCTTTCTGCAGCATGTCGTTGATGTTGAGCACGCCGATATTGGCGCCCGGCATTCCCGGAATTTCGAAACCCGGCATGCCGCCGCCGCCCGAATCGCTCACCTCGACCTCGATTTCCTTGTCGTCGAGCTCACCACTGCGCAGCTTCTGACGGAAGCTGTCGCGGGTGGCCGGGCTCGCCGTCTTGCCCACCAGGGCTTCGAGTACGCGTTCTTCGGCGTTGAGATGCGCGCGCGCCTTCACGTTCTCACGCATCTTTTCGCGGGTCAGCGCGATTGCGACTTCCACCAGATCGCGCACGATCTGCTCCACGTCGCGGCCTACATAACCGACCTCGGTGAATTTGGTGGCCTCGACCTTGATGAAGGGTGCTCCGGCGAGCCTGGCGAGGCGGCGGGAAATCTCCGTCTTGCCGACGCCCGTGGGGCCGATCATCAGGATGTTCTTGGGCATCACCTCCTCGCGCAGCTTGGGCTCGAGCTGCTGGCGGCGCCAGCGGTTTCGCAGGGCGATGGCCACGGCACGCTTGGCGTCTTTCTGGCCGATAATGTAGCGGTCGAGTTCGGAGACGATCTCGCGGGGGGAAAAAGTGGTCATGTGTTCGTCTCGTTTTTCTTGTCGTATTGCATGATGAGAACGCCTTTCGTGCGCCCTTCCAGATGGGGAACGGGCCGGAACCCGGCTTTTCGGTAAGCCCGCACGGCGCGGTGATTTTCGCTATCCGGGTCTATCAGGATTGTTGCGTGGCCTTCTTCGAGAAGCTGGCGCACCATCTGACCCGCGGCCCGGCTGCCGATGCCCTTGGACAGGAATTCCTCCTCGCCGATGGTCAGGTCTATGCCCACGGCGTTATCGGGAAGCTCGGCAAGCCAGGGGCTGGCTTCGACCAGTTCGGAACTCTTGTTGTCGGCAAGGAACCAGTACTGGATATAGCCGATAGGGCGCCGGTCCAGTTCGATGATGAAGGGGCGTGTCGTGTCGCGACCTTCGACCTTGGCGCGGATATGATCCAGCTCCGTTTCAGGCTCGCCCCACCACTCGCGCACATGCGGCCGGTGCAGCCAGTCGAGAAGAAGCGGATAATGCTCCGAGGTGACCGGGGCAAACCCTATCTGGCCCGCCTCATTCGGCATCGAGCGTTTCCACCACGACGTTGTCATTGGTGTAAATGCAGATGGAAGCAGCGATCTCCATCGCCTTGCGGGCGATTTCCTCGGCATCCTTGTCGGTGTCGGACAAGGCGCGGGCTGCGGCCAGCGCATAATTGCCGCCCGAGCCGATGGCCATGATGCCCTGTTCGGGTTCCAGAACGTCGCCGTTGCCGGTCAGCGCCAGCGTGATGGTCTTGTCGGCCACCAGCATCATGGCCTCGAGCCGTCGCAGATAGCGGTCGGTGCGCCAGTCCTTGGCCAGCTCGACACAGGCCCGCATGAGCTGGTCTGGATATTGTTCCAGCTTGGCCTCGAGCCGCTCCAGAAGGGTGAAGGCATCAGCCGTCGCTCCGGCGAAACCGGCAATTACATTGCCCTTGCCGATACGCCGCACCTTGCGCGCATTACCCTTCATGACGGTATTTCCGAGGCTCACCTGCCCGTCTCCCGCAATCACCACCTTGCCGTTCTTGCGCACGGTGACGATCGTGGTGGCGTGCATGGATTTGTCTTCACTCATCGCACACTCCTTTTCGCGCCGCCCGATTGAGGCACGACGCCGTCAGAGCGATTATGTAAGTTGGCATCGAAGGAATGCAAACGCCGCCCCGCACAGCCTCTCTCGGTTCTGGCATTCGCCATAACATCCTGCTAGAAGGCTGGCCTTCTGGAATATGAGGGAAACTGGCATGGCTTCCAGCAAGACGCGCACGGCCGAGATCAGCCGCAAGACCAACGAGACCGCGATTTCCGTAAGCGTCGATCTCGATGGAACGGGCCGCTATGACGTAGCGACCGGGGTGGGCTTCTTCGACCATATGCTGGAGCAGCTTTCGCGTCATTCTCTGGTCGATATCACGGCCAAGGCCAAGGGCGATCTGCATATCGACGATCACCACACGGTGGAAGATACGGGCATCGCCATCGGCAAGGCCATCTCCGAGGCGTTGGGCGAACGCCGCGGCATCATGCGCTATGCCTCGCTCGACCTCGCCATGGATGAATGCCTGACGCGCGCCGCGATCGATGTTTCCGGCCGGCCCTTTCTCGTCTGGGACGTGGTGTTTCCGACCCAGAAGATCGGGACGTTCGACACGGAACTGGTGCGCGAGTTCTTCCAGGCATTTGCCCAGAACGCGGGTGTCACCCTGCATGTGACCAACCATTATGGCGCCAACAGCCACCACATCGCCGAGACCTGCTTCAAGGCGGTTGCTCGGGTTTTGCGCACGGCCTGCGAGCCGGATCCGCGCCAGCGCGACGCGGTGCCCTCCACCAAGGGCAGCCTGAAAGGATAGGCCATGGCCAGCTATGTGGTGATGGAGCCGCCGCGCGAGGGACCGGAAAACGCGGTCCTGGTGCGCGACGGTTTCGCTTTTCTGGCATTCGTCATTCCTTTTCTCTGGTTCCTCTGGCACCGGATGTGGATTGAGGCGGCGCTGGCATTTGCGGTTGCCCTGCTGCTGGGGGCTCTCGGTACGCTCGAAGGTTGGCAGACCGCTTCCAGCGTGATGTCGCTCTGCCTGTCCGTGCTGATCGGGCTGGAGGCGCGCAATCTCCGCGTTGCCATGCTGCGCCGGCGTGGCTGGCGGGAGAGGGGCATCGTGGAGGCCGACAACAAGGCCGACGCGGAGCTTCGTTTCCTGTCTGAATTCTCCGTATCCCAAGCGCCGACCGCCGTGCCGGAGCGCGCCAATGCCGCCGGCACGCCGGCCATGCGGGGCGACACCGGTCCCGCCCTCGGTCTTTTCACCTTTCCTGGAGCCCGCTGACATGAAGGTCGCGATCATTGACTATGGTTCGGGCAATCTGCGCTCGGCGGCCAAGGCGTTTGAACGCGCCGCGCGGGAATCGGGCACGGATGCTGAAATCTCTGTGACGGCGGACGCAAATGCCGTGCGGGTCGCGGATCGCATCGTTCTGCCCGGCGTCGGTGCCTATGCGGATTGCCGGCAGGGCCTCGATGCCGTACCCGGCATGACGGAGGCGATTACCGAAGTCGCCATTGAAAAGGGCAGGCCCTTTCTCGGCATTTGTGTCGGCATGCAGCTGATGAGCGGGCGCGGCCTTGAAAAGACCATCACCAACGGTCTCGGCTGGATTGCTGGCGATGTGGTCGAAATGACTCCGACCGACCCGGAATTGAAGATTCCGCAGATCGGGTGGAACACGATTCACGTGAAACATTCACACCCGCTCTTCGCCGGAATCCCCACCGGAGTGGACGGACTGCACGCCTATTTCGTGCATTCCTACCATCTTGCGGCGCAGAATCCGGAAGAGGTCTTGGCCACTGCCGACTATGGCGGCGAAATCACCGCCGCGGTCGCGCGCGACAATCTCGCGGGCACGCAGTTTCATCCCGAAAAGAGCCAGACCCTCGGCCTGGCTCTGATCGCGAACTTCCTTGAATGGAGGCCCTGAAAGACATGACGGGCAGGAAAGGCTACTGGATCGCGATGGTCGATATCGCCGATCCCGACGGCTACAGGAAATATATCGAGACGAACGCGAAAGCCTTCGAGAAATACGGGGCGAAGTTTCTCGTCCGTGGCGGACGGCATACCGACCCGGAAGGGCCTGCGGGCGACCGGCAGGTGGTTGTCGAATTCAGCTCCTATGAGCAGGCGCTCGCCTGTTACCACTCACCGGAATATCAGGAAGCGCTCAAGTTCCGGCTCGCCAATTCAACGGCCAAGTTCACAATTATCGAGGGCGTCTGACGCATGATCCTTTTTCCCGCCATCGACTTGAAAGACGGCCAATGCGTGCGGCTCAAGCTGGGCGATATGGGGGAGGCCACGGTCTACAATCCCGATCCCGCAGCCCAGGCAAAGGCGTTCGAGGATCAGGGATTCGAATGGCTGCATGTGGTGGACCTGAATGGCGCATTCGCGGGCGAGAGCGTCAATGGCGCTGCCGTCGAGGCGATCCTCCGGGCGACGAAGAATCCGGTCCAGCTGGGCGGCGGTATCCGCACGCTGGCGCATATCGAGAGCTGGCTGGAAAAGGGCCTTGCCCGCGTGATTCTCGGCACCATCGCCGTGCGTGATCCAGATCTCGTGAGACAGGCCTGCAAGGCGTTCCCCGGCAAGATCGCCGTCGGCATCGATGCGCGTGGCGGCAAGGTCGCCGTGGAAGGCTGGGCCGAAACCTCCGATCTCGCGGCGGTCGAGCTGGCGCGCCGTTTCGAGGGGGCGGGCGTTTCAGCGATCATCTACACGGATATCGATCGTGACGGCGTGCTCACCGGCATCAACTGGGATGCGACGATCGACATGGCCGAGGCGGTTTCCATTCCCGTCATCGCATCGGGCGGGCTGGCTTCCATCGCGGACATCGTGCGCATGACCATGCCGGACGCGAAGAAGCTGGAGGGCGCGATCTCCGGCCGCGCCCTTTATGACGGCCGGGTCGACCCGGATGAGGCGCTGGCGATCCTGCGCAACGCTGCCTGAACCGAGAAGGCGATAAAGCATGACCCTGAAAGCCCGTGTCATCCCCTGCCTGGACGTGAAGGACGGTCGTGTCGTCAAGGGCGTCAATTTTGTCGACCTGATAGATGCCGGTGATCCGGTGGAAGCCGCAAAGGCCTATGATGCGGCCGGTGCGGACGAGCTGTGCTTCCTCGACATCACCGCCTCGAGCGATAATCGCGAAACGATCTTCGACGTGGTGGCTCGCACCGCGGAACAATGCTTCATGCCGCTGACCGTCGGCGGCGGCGTGCGTGAGGTTGCCGATATTCGCAAGCTTCTCCTTTCGGGCGCCGACAAGGTGTCGATCAACACGGCCGCCGTGAACGATCCCGATTTTGTGGCGCGCGCCGCCGACAAGTTCGGTAACCAGTGCATTGTCGTCGCGATTGACGCGAAGAAGGTCTCGGGCGAGGGCGAGGCGGATCGCTGGGAAATCTTCACCCATGGCGGCCGCAAGCCGACCGGCATCGATGCGGTGGAGTTTGCCCGCAAGGTGGTCGGTCTGGGCGCTGGCGAAATCCTGCTCACCTCGATGGACCGCGACGGCACCAAGGCCGGCTATGATATCGCGCTCACGCGCGCGGTCGCCGATGCGGTGCGCGCGCCGGTCATCGCCTCGGGTGGTGTCGGCACGCTCGATCATCTGGTCGCCGGTATTAGCGAGGGGCACGCGACGGCCGTGCTTGCCGCCTCGATTTTCCATTTCGGCACCTATACGATCGCCGAAGCCAAGCGATATATGGCGGCGGCCGGCATCCCGATGCGTCTGGACCCGGCGGATTTGTGAGTATTTTGCAGTCTACGAGCGGCAAAAACAAATAGAAGGAGCGTTTCGCCTTTTCTATAAGGAGGGTGAAACGATCTCGTGGAGCAGGCATGAGCCAATTCGATCTTGCCACGCTGGAAAAAATCGTCGCCGAGCGGGCGCGCTCGGGTGACGCCAATTCCTGGACGGCGAAACTCTTTTCCAGGGGCACCGGCAAGGCGGCCCAGAAGCTGGGGGAAGAGGCGGTCGAAACGGTGATCGCCGCCGTTTCGCATGACCGGCAGGAACTCATTTCCGAGAGTGCCGATCTTCTTTATCACTGGCTCGTCGTGCTGGCGCTGGAGGGCGTCTCGGTCGACGAGGTCATGGCGGAACTTGAAAGCCGTACGGGCCGCTCCGGTATCGCGGAGAAGGCTGCACGGAAGGAATAGGACCGTGGCGGCAAGGAAGGGGGCCGCAAAAGGCATGGACCAGCTTGTTTCCGGCGAGAAATATTCTCCCTATCGCATCTTTTCGGCGGAGAAATGGGCGCAGTTTCGCGCCGATACGCCCATGACCCTGACCGAGGATGAGGTTCGCCGTCTGCGTTCCTTGAACGATCCGGTCGATCTGGAGGAAGTTCGCCGCATCTATTTGTCCATGTCGCGCCTTTTGTCCGCGCATGTGGAGGCGAGCCAGCTGCTGTTCCGGCAGCGGCAGGTTTTCTTCGATTCCGACGATATGGTGAAGTCGCCCTTCATTATCGGCATTGCCGGATCGGTGGCGGTGGGCAAGTCCACCACCGCGCGCGTCCTGAAGGAGCTTCTGGCCCGATGGCCTTCCAGCCCGAAGGTGGACCTCATCACCACCGACGGCTTCCTGTTTCCCAACGAGGTGCTGCTTCGCGAGAACATGATGGAGCGTAAGGGCTTTCCCGAAAGCTATGACATCGGCGCGATCCTGCGCTTTCTGTCGAGCATCAAGGCCGGCATGCCCAATGTCCGCGCGCCGCTCTATTCGCACCTGACCTATGACGTCCTGCCCGGTGAATTCGCAACAATCGACCGGCCCGACATTCTCATTTTCGAAGGCATCAACGTTTTACAAACGGGCGACCTGCCGCAGGACGGAGCGGCTGTTCCCGTGGTGTCCGACTTCTTCGACTTTTCGATCTATATCGACGCCGATGAAGAGATGATCCACAAATGGTACGTCGATCGCTTCATGCGGCTGCGGGAAACGGCCTTCAAGAATCCCGAATCTTTCTTCCACCGCTATGCCGCGCTGGCGCCGGATGAAGCATTGGCCATTGCCGAGGGGTTGTGGGCGAACACGAATCTGAAGAACCTGCGCAACAACATCCTGCCGACACGCCCCCGCGCCGATCTGATCTTGCGCAAGGGCGCCAATCACCTCACCCGGGAAGTGGCGTTGCGCAAGCTTTAGGGCATTTTGCGGTTTGGCGGGCCTGCCATCCGCATAAATGCGGACAACGGAAGATTGGCGCCCCTTTTGACCTTGTGGCAAGGGGTTCAGGAGGGCTTCGTCACCCGTCGCAGCGTAAGGTTGATGCGTCCGGGGTTCTTCAGAAGCGTCGAGGTGCCGGGATAGACGCGGTCAACGCCGTGGAAGGCGAGCCGGCCGGCTCCGCCCAGCACCACCACGTCTCCGCTTTGCAGTTTCACGGATATCGTGCGTTCACCGCGTGTTGTTCCGCCGACCCGAAAAAGACAGGTGTCGCCGAGAGAGACCGAAACCACGGGAGCGGAGTATTCCTGCTCGTCGCGATCCTGGTGCAGGCCCATTTTCGCGCCCTCGGAGTAGAAGTTGACGAGGCAGGCCTCCGGTTGAAGCGGGCTGTCCGCAACCTGCTCCCACAGACCGAGCAGCCGTTCGGGGATTGGTGGCCAGGCATTTCCGGTTACGGGGTGCCGGGATTGATAGCGATAGCCGTTCTCCTTGTCCGTCACCCAGCCAAGCGTGCCGCAATTGGTCATGCGCACGCTCATTTCCTTGCCGGTGCGCGGCATGGCGGGCACAAAGAGCGGCGCTTCGCGCACGATGGCGCGAATCTCCTCGATCAGCGCTTCCTGCGCGGTGCGGTCCAGAAAGCCCGGCAGATAACGAACGCCTTCGCTCAAACTCGGCATTTGGCAGGTTCCATGAAGCTTCTTTGCCGCAGCATATAGCGGCAGAAACGAAAACGGCGACCCGAAAGCCGCCGTTTGTCACTGCGAAGGTTATTGCGCCTTCGTTATGCGTCGAGCTCGGGAATGCGCAGCACCTGGCCGGGGTAGATCTTGTCCGGATGCGTCAGCATCGGCTTGTTAGCTTCGAAGATCACGGTGTGCTTGGCGCCCTTGCCCTTGCCGTAATGGGCTTCGGCGATTTTCCAGAGATTGTCGCCCTTCTTCACCGTATAGAACACGGGGTCCTTGGCGTCGCTCTCCGCGACTTTCAGCTCGCCCGCCTCGACCTTGGAAACGCCGAGTGTGTTGCCCACCGCGATGACCGCTTTCTCGAATGCGGACTGGTCGGCCACTTCACCCTTGAGGATAACCTTGTCGCCGTCCACAACGACATCAACCTTGTCGGTGCCGAGCTTGTGGGAATCGAGCTCCTTCTTCAGGTTCTCCGCCTCCGGCGGTGTCTCATCATCGACGACACCGAGCTTCTTGCCGACCGATTTCACAAAATCGAAAATACCCATCGAAACGTCTCCATTTTAAAATCCGCGCCATTTGACGTGTAACCCACGATGATTTCAACTGTAAAACAGTTCAGCGCGGGGACATTCCTGTCCGGGAAAGCGGGAGGCTGTCGCGCAAATCAGTCCGAATCGACCTTGCCGCGCATCTTCTTGACGGTGGAACGGCCAGCCTTCGCCTTGAGGCGTCGTTCGACCGACGAGCGCGTGGGCCTGGTTTTCTTGCGCGGCTTGGGCGGTGGTTCGGAGGCGCGCGTCAGGAGTTCCATCAGACGGTCGCGCGCATCGGCCCGGTTCTGCTCTTGCGTGCGGAAACGTCCGGCCTCGATGACGATCTCCCCATCCTTGGTGGCGCGGCTTCCGGCCAGCTTCAGCGCTTGTTCGCGCACCCGCTGGGGCAAACCGCGCGCCAGCGCGGCATTGAAACGCAACTGTACTGCGGTCGCCACCTTGTTGACGTTCTGGCCGCCGGGACCCGAGGCGCGGATGAATTGCTCCTGCAGCTCATCCGCATGAACGACAACGCCGTTTCGAATATGAAGATCGCCTTCGGCCAAAACCGTTCTTTCGTCATCCGCTCAATGAAAAGGCCCGGCATTTCTGCCGGGCCCTGAAAATGCGCATAGACGCGGCTCGATGCAAGCCGCCCCAATCGTCCCGTGTGCCGGGTTCCTACTCGGCGGCTTCCGCCGTGCGGGGAGCCGCGTCGCGAACGGATGCATCGACATGGGTTTCGAATTTCTCGAAATTGTCGATGAACATGCCCACCAGGCGACGGGCCTGCGCGTCGTAGGCAGCTTTGTCGGCCCAGGTCGAGCGCGGGTCGAGCAGGCTCGAATCGATGCCGGGAACCGCAACCGGAACGGCAAAGCCGAAATGCGAGTCGGTGCGGAACTCGACCTCATTGAGCTCGCCGCTCAGTGCCGCATTGAGGAGGCCGCGTGTCACCTTGATCGGCATGCGGCTGCCCGTGCCATAGGCTCCGCCTGTCCAGCCCGTGTTGACCAGCCAGCAATCAACCCCGTGGCGCGCGATCAGGTCACGCAGGAGATTGCCATATTCGGAAGGATGGCGCGGCATGAACGGAGCGCCGAAACAGGTGGAGAAGGTCGCTTCCGGCTCGGTCACGCCTTTTTCCGTGCCAGCCACCTTGGCGGTATAGCCGGAAAGGAAGTGATACATCGCCTGCGCCGGCGTCAGCTTGGCGATGGGCGGCAGCACGCCGAAGGCATCGGCCGTCAGCATGATGATGTTCTTGGGATGACCGCTTTGACCGGTATCGCTGGCATTAGGAATGAAATGCAGCGGGTAGGCGCAGCGCGTGTTCTCCGTCAGGCTGCCATCGTCGAAATCCGGATGGCCATGCTCGTCGAGAACGACATTTTCCAGAACCGTACCGAAGCGGCGCGTGGTCGAGAAGATTTCAGGCTCGGCTTCTTCGGAAAGGCGAATCGTCTTGGCATAGCAGCCGCCTTCGAAGTTGAAGAGCCCGGTCTCGCCCCAGCCATGCTCGTCGTCGCCGATCAGCGTACGCGTCGGGTCCGCTGAAAGGGTGGTCTTGCCCGTGCCTGAAAGGCCGAAGAACACCGCGGCGTCGCCGTCCGGGCCGAAATTTGCCGAACAGTGCATCGGCATCACACCCTTGGCCGGCAGAATGTAGTTCAGCGCGGTGAATACGGATTTTTTCATTTCGCCGGCATAGGAGGTGCCGCCGATCAAAACGATGTTGCGCGTGAGATCGACCGCGATCACCGTTTCCGTGCGGCAGCCATGGCGCTGCGGGTCTGCGCGGAAGGACGGCAGATCGATGATCGTCATCTGCGGCAGGAACGACGCCAGAGCGGCTGTCTCCGGGCGAAGCAGAAGGTTACGGATAAACTGAGAGTGCCAGGCATACTCGGTGACGACCCGCACCGGCAGGCAGTTTTCCGGGTCGGCGCCGCCGACCAGATCCTGTACGAAAAGGTCGCGCTCCGCGGCATGCTTGAGAAAATCGGCATGGAGCACATCGAAATGCTGCGGGGACATCGGCTTGTTGTTGTCCCACCACACCACGTCTTCGGTGTTGGTGTCGCGCACGACGAACTTGTCCTTGGCCGAACGGCCGGTGTGCTGTCCGGTAAGAGCGACAAGCGCTCCGTGGGCGGAGAGCTTTGCCTCGCCGCGGCGGATCGCCTCTTCAGACAGGGCGGCTGACTGCAGATTGTAATGGACGAGGCCTGCCGTTTTCAGACCAATGCTCTCGATCCCGCAATCCGGATTTCGCATGCCGGTTTCGTTCATCCTGACCACCAAATTTCCCTGAGATGCCCATCTTCGCAGGCGGTCAGAGCTGAAAGCATAAAAAGGTCTGAGAATTCAAACCATTAATCGATTTAAAGATTTTAAAATCGTTTAAATCGTTTAAATTCCCTCCCGAAATCTGGGGAAACATCGCCTTTGGGCGACAAGCTCCGCGCGACGCCGGAGGGACGGTGTGACATGGATCGCGTTCTGTGCCACATTTTGTACCTAATTTGTCCTGCATCTGCACGCCCACCTGATGCAAAGAGGGACGACATTGCCCATGAGGGAGCCGCTAGACATGGCAACGATCGCGCTTGTCGATGACGACCGCAACATTCTGACTTCCGTCTCGATAGCACTGGAAGCGGAGGGATATCGGGTCGAGACCTACACCGACGGTGCCTCGGCGCTGGAGGGGCTTGGCGCCAGGCCGCCCAACCTTGCTATCCTCGACATCAAGATGCCCCGTATGGACGGCATGGAGCTTCTGCGCCGGCTGCGGCAGAAAAGCGATATTCCCGTCATCTTCCTTACCTCCAAGGATGATGAGATCGACGAGCTTTTCGGTCTCAAGATGGGCGCCGACGATTTCGTGCGCAAACCGTTCTCGCAACGCCTCCTGGTTGAACGTGTGCGCGCCGTGTTGCGCCGCGCCAGCTCGCGGGAGCCCGGCGCCAAGGTGCAGGGCAAACAGTCGCAGTCGCTCGAGCGCGGGCAGCTGGTCATGGATCAGGAACGTCACACCTGCACCTGGAAGGGGCAGCCGGTCACGCTCACGGTGACCGAGTTTCTCATCCTGCATTCGCTGGCGCAGCGCCCCGGCGTGGTCAAGAGCCGCGATGCATTGATGGATTCGGCCTATGACGAGCAGGTCTATGTGGACGATCGCACCATCGATAGCCATATCAAGCGCCTGCGCAAGAAGTTCAAGGCGGTCGATACGGACTTCGACATGATTGAAACGCTCTACGGCGTTGGTTATCGCTTCCGCGAGATCTGATGCCGCCGGGCCGGTGCGGCAGGCGGGCGAAGCAAGACAGTGGCGATGAATTCAGAAACGGAAAAGACGGCGGTGCGGCCCCAGCGGACCGCGCGCCCGGCGGGGCAGGCATTCCTCGGCCGCCTTGCCGTGCCGTTGCGCCGTCTTTTCGGCCACTACGTTTTTTCGAGCCTCACCCGGCGCATCCTGTTTCTCAACCTTGCCGGCCTGGGTGTTCTGGTTGTCGGTGTTCTTTATCTGAACGAGTTCCGCGAGGAGTTGATCAGCGCGCGCGTGGAAAGCCTGACCACGCAGGGCGAAATCATCGCGGGCGCAATCGCAAGCTCCGCCGAGGTGGAAACGGATTCGATCCTTGTCGATCCCGACAAACTGCTCGAGCTCCAGGCGGGCCAGAGCCTGCCTCCGCGCTCCGATCAGCTTGAAAGCCTGGAATTCCCGATCAACCCGGAGCGGGTCGCGCCGCTTCTGAGGCGTTTGATCCCCCAAACCCGCACCCGCGCGCGCATCTACGACCCCGACGGCAATCTGCTGCTCGATTCCCAGTATCTCGGTCAGGTTCTGCGTTACGATCTGCCCCCGGTGGATCAGAGCGAGGAAAATGTCTTCGAGCGCGGCTGGCAGTGGGTGCGCCAGTTTTTCCGCAGGCGCGACCTGCCGGTCTATCGCGAACAGCCGGGCGGTAATGGCGTCGCCTATCCGGAAGTGATGTCGGCCCTGACAGGCACCACGGCAAAGGTGGTGCGGATCAGCGAGCAGGGCGAGCAGATCGTTTCCGTCGCGGTTCCCGTCCAGCGTTTCCGCGCTGTGCTGGGCGTGCTTCAGCTCTCCACGCAAGGTGGCGATATCGACAAGATCGTTGCTGCCGAGCGCAAGGCGATCCTGCGTGTTTTTGCGGTGGCCGCTCTCGTTACGGCAAGTCTTTCGCTGCTTCTCGCCTCGACCATCGCCAATCCGTTGCGCCGTCTCGCCGCGGCCGCCGTGCGTGTGCGGCGCGGAGCCCGCAGCCGCGAGGAGATTCCCGATTTCTCGCATCGCCAGGATGAAATTGGGAATTTGTCGGCGGCGCTACGCGACATGACGAACGCGCTTTACGCGCGCATCGACGCGATCGAAAGCTTCGCTGCCGATGTCGCGCATGAGCTGAAAAACCCGCTGACCTCACTTGGCAGCGCAGTCGAAACGCTGCCGCTGGCCAAGGATCAGCGCTCGCGCGACAGGCTGCTGGAGATCATCCAGCACGATGTGCGCCGCCTCGATCGCCTGATCAGCGACATTTCCGATGCATCGCGTCTCGATGCGGAGCTGTCGCGCGAGGACTCCGAGCGCATTGATCTCGAAAAATTCGCCGGCGATCTTGTCGGCGCCACGCGGGAGGCGGGAGCCTCGCGCAAGAAGCCGGTCGAGATCACGTTCAACGTTCAGAAGCCCGCAGGTGGCAATCGCGGCTATTTCATCATCGGGCATGATCTGCGGCTCGGCCAGGTGATCACCAATCTGATCGAGAATGCGCGCTCGTTCGTTCCGGAGAAGACCGGGCACATCGCGGTGAACCTGTCGCGCGCAAGCGGCCGCGTCATCATTATGGTGGAAGACAATGGGCCGGGCATCCGCGCGGAAAATATCGACCGCATTTTCGAGCGCTTTTACACCGATCGCCCCGCCGGCGAGGCTTTCGGCCAGAATTCGGGTCTCGGCTTGTCTATCAGCCGCCAGATCGTCGAGGCCCATGGCGGCACGCTGACGGCGGAAAACATCACCGGCACCAAGCCCGGCGATATCAAGGGCGCGCGTTTCATCGTCGCGCTCCCCGCGGAGGGTTGATCCCATGCCCAACCGCCACGCAACCGCGCTTGTGGTGGGCGATCGCGGCCTTTTGATCGAAGGTCCCTCGGGTAGCGGAAAGACAACGCTGGCTCTTGAACTTGTCGCCGCCGCCGCTGCCCGTGGTGTGTTCGCGCGGCTGGTGTCTGACGATCAGGTCATGCTTGCCGTGCTCAATGACCGTTTGATTGCTCATGCTCCACGTCCCATCGCCGGCCTTGTGGAAGCGCGCGGCCACGGCCCCGCGCCGGTCCCGTTTCTGCCGGCTGCCGTCATCGATCTGATGATTCGCCTGGTGCCGGAAAATGAGGCACCACGCGTTGCCGAAGATGCCGTGGCCACCATCGAAGGGGTTGCTCTGCCCCTGATCTCGCTTCCGCTGCGTCAGGCGCGCCATGCCGTTCATGCATTGGCGGCGCGGCTTCATTTGCCGCCTTTTCGTGCGGAAGACGCCTCTCACTGAACACATTTTAGGCGAATCGCCGCAGTTTGGACTTGTCAACGGCTCGGGCGTTGACAAGATAGCGCTCTTGTCGTGAGGCAGTCATGGGCCAGGCTTTTCGGCTCGGAGAACGAAGTTCGGGTCAATGGCGTATTGTGCGGAGACGCTTGCAAAGCCGGGCCCGGACAATAAGTGACCTGATAATCGGCCCGCACGCGAGCCAATCGGATGGAGTGAAATTGTGACAGCCTCGAGCGCAGTTTTCGAAACCAGGTTCACCGGCCGGATGACGCGCCGATGATCGGGCTCGTTCTCGTCACGCATGGCCAGCTGGCCGAAGAATTCCGACACGCCGTCGAACACGTGGTCGGCCACCAGGAGAACATGGAAACGGTCTCCATCGGCGCAGAGGACGATATGGAGCAGCGCCGGCGCGACATCGTTGATGCCGTGGCGCGCGCCGACACAGGGTCCGGCGTCATCATCCTGACCGATATGTTCGGCGGCACGCCGTCCAACCTTGCCATTTCCGTGATGGATGCGGGGCGCATAGAAGTGATCGCCGGCATGAACCTGCCGATGCTGATCAAGCTTTCCTCTGCGCGCGCCAGCGACGACATGGAACAGGCGTTGAAGGATGCGCAGGATGCCGGCCGAAAATACATCAATGTCGCAAGTCAGGTCCTGTCCGCCAAATGAGTGAGGTTTCCGCGCAGAAGACCGATTTAAAGAGCGCCCCCGTGGCGGTCTTCAGCCGTGATTTTCTGATCGTCAACCAGCGTGGTCTTCATGCCCGCGCCTCGGCGAAGTTCGTTCAGACGGTCGAGGCCCATGAGGCCGACGTGGAAGTCGAGAAGGACGGTATTTCGGTCGGCGGCACCTCGATCATGGGCCTTATGATGCTTGCAGCGAGCCCCGGATGCTCGATCCGCGTTCATGCCAGCGGCCCCGAGGCCGAGGCGCTGCTTGCCGCCCTTGAGGAATTGATCGCCGCGCGCTTCGGCGAGGAATGCTGAGAATCCTTCTTCTCGGACATGCACGAATAAAGATTTCTTTATATGCATTGTGAGCCGCATTGCGATCTGGTAGGCAGGGCGCATTGTGCTGACCGGCCTCCGGCTGGTCTCGCCTGATTTCAGAAAAATCGGAGTTTACGCCCATGAGCGCTGACAAGGATTACGTGGTCGCCGACATCAAGCTGGCTGACTGGGGTCGCAAGGAAATCGACATTGCCGAAACCGAGATGCCGGGCTTGATGGCCTGCCGTGAGGAGTTCGGCAAGGAAAAGCCGCTCAAGGGCGCGCGCATCTCCGGCTCGCTGCATATGACGATCCAGACCGCGGTTCTGATCGAGACGCTGAAGACGCTGGGAGCCGATGTGCGCTGGGCCTCTTGCAACATCTTCTCCACCCAGGACCATGCCGCTTCCGCCATCGCCGCGACCGGCACGCCGGTTTTCGCCGTCAAGGGCGAGACGCTGGAGGAGTACTGGACCTATACCGACCAGATTTTCCAGTGGGCCGATGGTGAGCCCTCCAACATGATCCTCGACGATGGTGGCGACGCCACCATGTACATTCTGATCGGCGCGCGCGCCGAGGCGGGTGAGGACGTGCTTTCGAACCCTGGCAGCGAGGAAGAGGAAATTCTTTTCGCCCAGATCAGGAAGCGCATGGCGGCGACGCCGGGCTTTTTCACACGCCAGCGCGAGGCGATTCGCGGCGTGACCGAGGAAACGACGACAGGCGTGAACCGCCTCTATCAACTCCAGAAGAAGGGTCTGCTGCCCTTCCCTGCGATCAACGTCAACGATTCCGTCACGAAGTCGAAATTCGACAACAAGTATGGCTGCAAGGAATCGCTGGTCGACGGTATCCGGCGCGCCACGGACGTGATGATGGCCGGCAAGGTCGCTGTGGTTTGCGGTTACGGCGATGTCGGCAAGGGTTCGGCCCAGTCGCTGGCCGGCGCTGGCGCGCGCGTGAAGGTCACCGAGGTGGACCCGATCTGCGCCCTGCAGGCGGCGATGGACGGTTTCGAGGTCGTTACGCTGGATGATGCGGCACCCACCGCCGACATCGTCATCACGACGACCGGCAATAAGGACGTCATCACCATCGATCACATGCGCAAGATGAAGGACATGGTGATCGTCGGGAATATCGGTCACTTCGACAATGAGATTCAGGTCGCTGCGCTGCGCAATCTCAAATGGACCAACATCAAGCCGCAGGTGGACATGATCACCTTCGCGGACGAGAAGAGGATGATCCTCCTTTCCGAGGGCCGCCTTCTGAACCTCGGCAATGCGACAGGCCATCCGAGCTTCGTCATGTCGGCTTCCTTCACCAACCAGGTGCTGGCCCAGATCGAGCTTTTCGTGCGCGGCGAGAAGTATAAGAACGAAGTCTATGTTCTGCCGAAACACCTCGATGAGAAGGTCGCGCGGCTGCATCTCGACAAGCTTGGCGCAAAGCTCACCGCGCTTTCGGATGAACAGGCTTCCTATATCGGTGTCACGCCGCAAGGTCCGTTCAAGCCGGAACACTACCGGTATTAGAATTCATTAACCAAGACACAATATATTGAGGCCGGACCATTGACTTTTGGTCCGGCTTTATTTTTGTCGCGCGTCCTTCTTCACGGCGATTCGGACACGCGGTACATTGCAGTGATTCGCAAGGCGCTGACCCTGCGGGCTGCGAGCCTGGCGATTCAAAGGGGCGGTCTTGAGAAATCATGCGGCGGAGAAGGAACAGGACATGCTGGGGCTAGACCCGCTGAACGGCGGATCTAGAGGCCCATGTGGCCGACAGCGCGGAGCAGGCGTCATACGAGGGACGACGTGGCTTTGGGCGCTGGGGACAACTGCGGTGACGCCTGTCGCCGCGGTAGCGCAGGCGGCTGCCCCGATGGTCGGTTCGCAACCCGTCACCACGCTCGACGTGCTCCAGTTTTCCATCTTTGCCGGCGTTCTCGGTGCAGCTTTCCTTTCAGCGATCTGGCTTATCCGACAGCGCGCGCGGATCGCCGCCGAAAATCTCGAATTGCGGGCGCGGCTTGCCGAGCTCAGCAGCGCGCTTGGCCGTTCCGAGGCGCTTCTGAACCTGAAGGATCAGCGCACCGTTGTCTGGAGTGCGGGTGAGGATAGCCCGAGCATCGTTGGCGACCTGCCGGTGGGCAGCGGGGCTCCCGAAGAACGTTCGGCTTTCCTGGCCTTCGGGCGCTGGATGACGCCCCGTTCTGCCTCCACCATCGACCGCGCCGTCGAAGCCCTGCGCAAGGCCGGCGAGACTTTCGATTTTCCGGTCGAGACACGTTCCGGCACGCTTCTCGAGGCGCAAGGCCGCAAGGCGGCGCAATATACGGCGGTGCGCTTTATCTCCCTTTCGGCCGCTCAGCAGGAGCGCGCGCAACTGAAGGTCGAACAGCAGGATTTTCAGGCCGAGCGCGACAGTATTCGCGGTCTTCTCGATACGCTGGACATGCCCTTCTGGCTCCGCGACAGAGCCGGTCGCCTGAGCTGGGCGAACCGCGCGTTTGTCGGCGCGGTGGACGGTTCCGATATCGAGACGGTTCGCCGCGAGGGCATGGAGTTCCTGCCCGCTGCCGCGCGTGAGGAAATTGCCAATCGCCATCGCGATTCGGGCGATGTCTTCCGTCAGTCCGTTACCGCCGTCGTGCGCGGCGAGCGCCGGGTTTTCAATGTCACAGATTTCGCAGGGTCCAGTGGTTCCGCGGGCATCGCCTCCGATATCAGCGAGATGGAGACCATCCGCCGCGAGTATGAAAGTACGGTCCGCAGCCATTCCGACACGCTCGACCAACTGACAACGGCTGTGGCGATTTTCGACGAGAAACAGAAGCTGCGTTTCTTCAACCAGTCCTTCCAGAAGCTCTGGAACCTCGACACGCCGTTCCTGGAAAGCGCGCCGGAAAACGCCCTTGTGCTCGATCGGCTGCGCAGTGATGGAACGCTGGCCGAACAGCCCGAATGGCGCCGCTGGAAGGAAGGGCTCCTGTCCGCCTATCGCAGCGTGAAGCCGCAGGAGCATTGGTGGCACCTGCCCGATGGGCGCACGATCCGCGTGATTGCCAATCCGCAGCCGAAGGGTGGCGTGACCTGGGTCTTCGAGAACCTGACCGAGAAGTTCGATCTTGAAAGCCGCTACAATGCGGCCATGCGTGTGCAGGGCGAAACGCTCGACAATCTCGCCGAGGGTGTCGCGGTGTTCGGCTCCGATGGGCGGCTGAAACTTTCCAACCCCGCCTTCCAGAAACTCTGGAGCCTGCCTGATCTCCTGGTGGCTCCCGGAGCACATATCGCCGATATACGCACCGTTTGCGAAACGCTTGTCCGCGACAATCCATGGAGCAGCTTCGTTGCCTCGGTGACCGGCTTCGACGATGAGCGCCGCAACGAGCATGGCCAGGCCGAGCTCATCAACGGCACGGTATTGAGCCACGCCACCATCCACCTGCCCAACGGCCAGGTGATGATTACCTTCGTGGATGTGACCGACAGCGTGAATGTCGAGCGTGCGCTGAAGGAAAAGAACGACGCACTGCAGAAGGCAGATAAGCTGAAGAACGATTTCGTTCAGCATGTTTCCTATGAGTTGCGCTCGCCACTGACCAACATCATCGGCTTTACCGAACTTCTCGGATTGCCGGAGACGGGACCCCTCACCCAGCGCCAGAGTGAATATGTCGAGCATATCAGCTCGTCTTCCTCGGTCCTCCTCACCGTGGTCAATGACATCCTCGACCTTGCCACGGTCGATGCCGGCATCATGGAGCTGGAAATCGGTGAGGTGCGCGTCGGCGAGACGGTCGAAACGGCGGCAGGCCTCGTTGCCGAGCGCCTGCGCGAGCACGACATCGAGCTCGATGTCGAAATGAACGATGCGACGCTGATCTTCCATGCCGACGAGAACCGCGTGCGCCAGGTGTTGTTCAATCTGCTTTCAAATGCCGCCAACTATGCACCGGAGGGCAGCACGATCCGCCTTTCCGCCCGTTGGCAGGACGATGCGGTCGAATTCCGCGTTCACGACGATGGTCCGGGGATGGCGCCGGATGTGCTCGAAACGATCTTCAAGCGTTTCGAGCCGCGGGTGAATGGCGGCCGCCGCCGCGGTGCGGGCCTTGGCCTTTCCATCGTGAAGAGCTTTGTCGAGTTGCATGGCGGCTCGGTGCATATCGATACGGGCGAAGGGCGCGGCACCACGGTGACATGCCGGTTCCCCTCCGCGCCGAAACAGGCGCGTGCTGCCGCGGAGTAACCCGTCCCAATGGGTATGCGTGTTCTGGAACGCTTCCTGCCGGATGAAGAGGCGACCATGCTCTTCGGCGAGGACATCGCCGTGGCGTTGAAGACCGGCGACATCGTCGCGTTGAAGGGCGATCTGGGGGCCGGCAAGACGACGCTGGCCCGCTCCGTCATCCGGGCTTTGGCCGGCGATCCGCAGCTCGACGTGCCGAGCCCCACCTTCACCCTCGTCCAAAGCTATGACGCCCGTATCCCGGTGCATCATTTCGACCTCTATCGCCTCGGTGCGCCCGACGAACTCGAGGAACTGGGGCTTCCGGAAGCCGCAACCGATGGCATTGCGCTGGTCGAATGGCCGGAGCGTGCCGGCGACATGCTTTCCGGGGCGATCCGCATCGCACTTCACGAACAGGGTGAAGGCCGCCTGGTCGTCGTGACCGGACCGGAGGAAGCCATGGCGCGTCTCGAGCGCAGCTTTCTGATCCGTGATTTCCTGAACCGGTCGGGCGAGCTTGATGCGCGCCGCGCCTTTCTGCTGGGCGATGCATCGTTGCGCGCCTATGAGACGATCACCACGAGCCTGGGCGACCGGCGCATCCTCATGAATGCCCCGGAGCGCCGCGACGAGCCCCTGCTTGCCTGTGGCCGGCCCTATAGCCGCATCGCGCATCTCGGCCAATCGGTGGCGGCATCGGTCGCCATGGCCAACGCGATCCGCGCGCGCGGCTTCGCGGCCTACGACATCTACGCGCAGGACCTGCCGAACGGATTGCTGCTTGCCGAACATCTGGGCGATATCGCATTCCTGAACGATGGCGCCCCGGTCGCCGAACGCTACGTGGAGGCGGCCCGCCTGCTTGCCGCGCTGCATCATATGGACTGGCCCGCGGAACTGCCGGTCGCCGAGGGGCTGACGCATCAGCTCCTGCCCTACGACCACGAGGCGCTGGGTATCGAGGTCAGCCTGCTGACCGATTGGTACATGCCCTTCATGACCGGCCGCGACGCCACCGAGGAAGAGCGCTGTGCCTATGTGCAATGCTGGGAGCGGCTGTTCGATCGGCTGGACCTGGCAGAGCGGAATCTCGTCATCCGCGATTTCCATTCGCCCAACATCATCTGGCGCGCAGAGCGCGAGGGCTTCGACAGGTTGGGCCTGATCGACCTGCAGGACGCCGTGCTCGGGCCGGCGGCCTATGACCTCGCCTCGCTGGCGCTCGACGCGCGCGTCACAATGCCGGAGGAACTGGAACAGGCGGTGATCGAGGCCTATTGTGCTGCCCGCGCCGCGCAAGGGTCCTTCGACCGCGCGGCTTTCGATGAGGCCTATGCGATCTGCGCCGCGCAACGCAATTCCAAGCTTCTGGGTACATTCGTGCGGTTGGAAAAGCGCGATCACAAGCCGTTCTACATCCGCCATCTGCCACGCATTCGCGCCTATTTGCACCGCGCCATGCGCCATCCCGTGCTTGGCGAGCTGAAGACTCTCTACGAGGAAGCAGGCTTCCTGAAGGAAGGAGAGGCATGAGCATCGCCATGCCGCAAAAGGCGATGGTGCTTGCGGCCGGATTGGGCAAGCGCATGCGCCCGATTACCGAAACGCTGCCAAAGCCACTGGTGCGGGTCGCCGGAAAAACGCTGATCGACTGGGCACTCGACACGCTCGAAAGCGCCGGTGTCGGCACCGCGGTGGTCAATGTCCACTACCTCGCCGACCAGATGGAGTCGCATCTGGCGACCCGGCTGCGACCGCAAATCGTGATTTCCGACGAGCGCGACGGGCTGATGGATTCGGCGGGCGGCGTCATCAAGGCGTTGCCGGAGCTTGGGGAAGCGCCGTTCTTCATCGTCAATGCCGATACGTTCTGGCTCGATCACGGAACGTCTAATCTCGAGCGACTAGCCCTTGCCTGGAATGGCGAGACCATGGATATTCTTCTCATGGTTGCGGATTTCGAACAGGCGACAGGCCATTCCGGCTCGGTCGATTTCCTCATGGATGCGGAGGGAAGGCTCACGCGCGCCAGAAAGGGCGACGCGGGAGTGATCTATGCTGGCGCGATCATCCTCGACCCGCGCATCTTCGCTGGCGCCGGGTCCGAACCGCAATCCCTGAATGCGTATTTCGACGCCGCCGCCGCCAAGGGCAGGCTGTTCGGCATGCGGATGGGCGGCGACTGGATTACCGTCGGCACGCCGGACGCCATCGCACCGGCTGAAGCGGTCGTCGCCAAACGGCGCGAACGAGATGTCGCGGCGCGACGTGGGCAAGATGAAGCCGGCTAAACAAGAGCCGCGCGTCTGGTCCATTCCGCCGGGTGTGGAATTCCTGCCCGCGCTTGCCGAAGCGCTTCTTGCGGGGCGCCTGGTTCCCGGCTTTCGCTATGAGGGCGATCCTCTGGCGCTTGCCGACGTGACCATTTATCTGCCGACCCGCCGCGCCGCGCGTGCGCTGCGCGGCGTCCTGATGGAAAAGCTTGCGGGGCGTTCCGTCATATTGCCGGTCATTCGCCCGCTGGGCGAGTTCGATGAGGAAGCAGCGCTCTTCGATATCGAATCGCCCGCCGCGTTCGATCTTGCTCCCCCCATTGAGGCGCTCGACAGGATTCTCCTGCTCGCGCCTCTGGTGCAGGCTTGGAAGGCGCGGCTTCCCGCATATGTGGCGGCGCTTTTCGAGGAGGGCGTCGTGGTGCCGGCCTCGGCGTCAGATTCCATCTGGCTCGCCCGCGATCTGGCCGCGCTGATGGATGAGATCGAGACCGAGGAGGCCGACTGGACGAAGCTGTCGAGCCTCGCGCCGGACGCTTTGGCGCATTGGTGGCAGGTGACGCTGCAATTCCTCCAGATCGTCACCGCCCATTGGCCTGATCTCCTGCGGGATATGGATCGCTCCAATCCGGCCGCGCATCGCAACGCCATGCTGGCGGCGGAGGCTGCGCGTCTGCGCGCGCGCGTGCATCCCGGTCCGGTCATTGCCGCAGGATCTACCGGCTCCATCCCCGCCACGGCGCGGCTTCTCGCAACGATAGCGGCCCTGGAAAAAGGGGCGGTCGTCCTGCCCGGCCTCGACAAGCGGCTCGACGCCCGTGGCTGGGAGGGTGTTGGCGCGGCGGAGGAGCCGTCCGCCTACGGTCATCCGCAGGCCGGTCTGAAGAAGCTCCTGGCCGCTATAGGCATTGATCGCGAGGAGGTGAAGGAACTCGCCGCCCCTTCATCGGAGCTCGCCGCCCGCCGTTCACTTGTGAGTGAGGCGTTGCGGCCCGCCGAAACCACGGATGCGTGGATGGAAAACCGCCCGCTGGCGCAGGATGCCAATGACGGCGGAGCGCTTGCCGGCGTCACGCTGGTCGAGACGGCAAACGAGCGTGAGGAAGCGCTTTCCATTGCCGTTGCATTGCGTCTTGCGCTTGCAGAAGACCATGCGACAGCGGCGCTGGTCACGCCCGACAGGGGGCTGGCCCGGCGCGTTGCGGTCGAATTGCGGCGCTTTGGCATCGAGGCCGACGATTCCGGTGGAACAGCGCTCGCCGACACGCCGCCCGCGACCCTGGCGCGCTTCCTGCTGGAGGCGATGTTCCGTCCGGGCGAGCCGGTCATGCTTGTGGCCTTTCTCAAGCATCCGCTGCTGCGGCTTGGCATGAAGCGCGCCAAGGTGCGCCGTGCCGCCGAGACCATCGAGCTCGTCGCGCTGCGCGGCGGCACGGGCCGGCCCGACATCTGCACGCTTGGCGAGCTTTTCGAGCAGCGCTGGCGGATGCTGGAGGAGGAGGCGCGCAAACCTTTCTGGCTCCCCCGCGTCAACGATGCGGCGCTCGCCGAAGCGCGTGATGTTCTGGCGGCGCTCTCCGACGCATTGGCAGCGCTTTCTGATATCCGGGCATTGCGGGACCTGACCGTGCCCGATATGGCGCGTCGCACGGTGGAGGCGCTGGAGGCGCTGGCGCGCGCGGAAGACGGCAGCCTGTCGGCCTATTATGAAGGCGAGCGCGGCGAAGCGATGGCCGCATTCCTGCGCGGTGTTACAGGCTCGGCCTCCTCACTGTCCTTTTCTCCGTCCGAATGGCCATCCGTCTTTGCGGCGCTGATCGCCACATCCTCGGTGAAGCCGGCCATGGGCGCTGACCGCCGGGTCTCCATCTGGGGCACGCTCGAAGCGCGTCTTCTGGGCGTCGACACCATGGTGCTCGGGGGTATGAACGAGGGCACATGGCCGTCCATTCCTTCTTCCGATCGTTTCATGTCGCGCCTGATGAAGGCCGAGCTTTCGCTGGAGCCGCCGGAGCGCCGCATCGGTCAGGCGGCGCATGATTTCATGATGGCGATGGGCATGCCGAAAGTGGTGCTGACGCGCTCCGCCCGTTCCGGCGATGCGCCCGCCGTGGCCTCTCGCTGGCTGCAACGCATCGCGGCCTTCGCGGGTGAAGAGGCAACGGAGGCCATGCGCGCGCGCGGCCGCCAACTGATCGGTTGGGCGCGGCAGCTGGATGACCGGCCCGACGAGGATTTCGCAGCGCGTCCCGAACCCGCGCCGCCGCTGGAAGCGCGCCCCCGACGGTTTTCCGTCACCGAGGTCGAGACGCTGCGCCGCGACCCCTATGCGGTCTATGCGCGCCGTATACTGGAGCTTTCGTCACTCGATCCGCTGATCCGCGATCCGGGCGCGGCCGAGCGCGGCAACCTCTTCCACGACATTCTCCAGGATTTCATTCGCGAAGGCGCCGACCCCGCCGGGCCGGCGGCATTGGAGAGGCTTCTGGCTGCTGGTCGCCGGCGTTTCGAGGAGGCTGCCCTTCCGCCGGATGTCGCGGCGGTGTGGTGGCCGCGGTTCGAGCGCACGGCGGCATCCGTGATCGAATGGGAGCGCGCCCGCAGTGAGGGCATCGCGGCGCGTCACGCGGAAATCCGCGCGTCTGAGACCGAAGTGGCAGGCCTTGGCTTGACGCTGCGCGGTCGTGCCGATCGCATCGACATCCGTGACGACGGAAGTGCCGATGTGCTGGACTACAAGACGGGTGCTTCCCCATCCCGCCGGCAGGCCCATACGCTGCTTTCCCCGCAACTGGCGCTGGAGGCGGCCTTGCTTCAGCGTGGTGCCTTCGCGGATCTGGGCGCCGCCGAGCCTGGTGAACTGGCCTATGTGCGGCTGAAGGCCAATGGTGAGGTCGTGCAGGAATCGATCCTGAAGATGAAGGGCAGCGAGAAGTCCGCTCCAGGCCTTGCCGCCGAGGCGTGGGAACGGCTCGCTCAACTTCTGGCGCATTATCACCGCGCCGATGTCGGCTACCGCTCGCGGGTGCTCCCCTTCCGCGAGGGCGATATGGATGGCGATTACGATCATCTGGCACGCGTGCTCGAATGGTCGGCGGGCGGCGATGCCGGCGAGGAGGAGGGCGGCGAATGAAAAAGCCTTTCGTCATCCCCCCCGACACGCGCGAAGCGCAAACACGCGCCGCCGACCCCGCCAATTCGGCATGGGTGTCGGCCAATGCCGGTTCCGGCAAGACGCATGTTCTCGCCCAGCGCGTGATCCGCCTGCTCCTGAAAGGAGCCGACCCTTCGAAGATCCTGTGCCTTACCTACACGCGCGCCGCCGCAGCCAACATGGCGAACCGGGTGTTTCGCGACCTGGCAAGGTGGAGCCTTTTGCCGGATAACGAGCTTTCGGCTGTCATTGCAGATCTCGAGGGCAGCGCCCCCGACGCCGAAAAGTGCGCCCGCGCCCGCAGGCTTTTCGCACGGGCCCTGGAAACGCCGGGCGGCTTGAAAATCCAGACCATCCACGCCTTCTGCGAGGCGATCCTGCACCAGTTCCCGCTGGAAGCGAACATCGCCGGCCATTTCGAGCTTCTGGATTCGCAGATGGAGGAGGCACTGCTTGCCGAAGCGCGCCGCGACCTGCTGACGGGAGCCATGGTTGACGGCAGCGCGCTTGCCGAGGCCTTCGCTTCAGTACTGGAACGCGGCGGCGAGAGCGGATTGCAGGATCTGCTTGGGGAAACCGTCGCACGCCGCGATGGGCTGCGCGCGCTGATCGACCAGATCGGGCAGGATGGGGAGGATTATTCGGCGCTCTTCGAGGAGTTCGGCTTTGCTGAAGGCGAGACTGCCGAAAGCATCGCCGCCGCCGTCTGGCCGCTGCCTGGTTTCGACGCCGGCGCTTTCCGCGCCTTCGTTGCCGAGGCCGGGGCCGCCGATGCGAAAACCGTTCTGAAAAGTATCGTTCCCGGCGCCACGCGGGCATTTGACGAGGCCGACCCTGTCCGCCGCCTCCAGTATCTGGCGGATGGCTTCCTCAAGGCCGATGGCGGAATTTATGGCGAAAGCACCTTCAAGGCGGCATTGCGCAACGCGGTGCCCGGCATTGTGGAGCGCTATGCGGAAGCGGCCGGGCTGATCAAGGCAGCGGTCGACCGTCTGGCACTCTTTCGCATGCTGGAGGCGACCCGCGCGGCGCTCACCATCGCCGATGGCATGATTGCGCGCTATGAACGGCTGAAGCGCGCGCGCGGTTTTCTCGATTTCAACGATCTCATCATGCGCACCATCCGGCTTCTGGCGCGCGCCGATGCCGGGCCATGGGTGCAATACAAGCTCGACAAGGGCATCGATCACATTCTCATCGATGAGGCGCAGGATACGAGTCCCGAGCAGTGGCAGATCGTGCGGCTGCTTGCGGAGGAATTCTTCTCCGGCGATGGCGCGCGCGCCGGCATCGCCCGCACCATCTTCGCGGTGGGCGACGAAAAACAGTCGATCTACTCCTTCCAGGGCGCTGAACCCGCCGCTTTCGACGAGAGCGGACGTGCCTTTCGCGAAAAGGTTCTGGCCGCCGAGCGCCGGTTCGAGCGAGTCCGCCTGACGCGCTCCTTCCGCTCGACGGAAGATGTGCTGTCCGCCGCCGATCTGGTGTTCTCCCGCGAGGAAGTGCGCCAGGGGCTGACCCGCGATCCCGAGCCGATCGAGCACAAGGCGATCCGCCAGGACGCGCCTGGCTACGTGGAAGTGTGGTCGCCCATCGCGCCGGAAGTCGTGGAAGAGCCCGACGACTGGACCGAGGCAATCGACCATGCCTCCGCTCCCGCCGTGCGGCTTGCCGAAACCATCGCCGAGACAGTGGAAGGCTGGATCCGCGGCGGCGAGGTCATCGAGGGCACGGGAAAGCGGCTGACGGCGGGCGACGTTCTGGTTCTCGTGCGCAAGCGCGATCGTTTCGTGCATGCGCTGTCGCGCAGCCTGAAGAACCGCCATATCGATGTGGCGGGTGCTGACCGGCTGCGCCTCACCGCCCATATCGCGGTGCAGGACCTCATCGCGCTCGGGCGGTTTCTCCTTCAGCCGCATGATGATCTTTCGCTTGCCGCGGTCCTGAAGAGTCCGCTTTTCGGCATGGACGAGGAACGCCTCTTCCGGCTCGCCTGGAAGCGCGGCGCTGCCACGCCGCTCTTCGATGCCATGCGCGCCCAGGCGTTGGGCGACCCCGCTGTCGCCGCCATGGTGGAGACCCTGCAACGCTGGCAGAACGAGGCGGCGTTCAAGCCGGCTTTCGAATTCTACGCGGGCCTTCTTTCAGGCAGCCGCGACCGCGGCAATCGCCGCGAGGGCGCGCGCAGCCTCTTCGTGGCGCGTCTGGGTCACGAGGCGAATGACATTCTGGACGAGTTCCTGTCCTTTGCGCTGGCTGGTGAGCGCGCTGGTCTGAACGGGCTGGAAGCGCTTCTTTCCGCGCTCGACGGGCAGGCTCCCGAGATCAAGCGCGAAATGGACCAGACGCGCGATGAACTGCGCATCATGACGGTTCACGCCTCCAAGGGGCTCGAGGCGCCGGTTGTGTTTCTGGTCGATCCGGGCAGTGCACCCTTCTCCGCGCAGCATCTGCCCAAGCTCATGCCTTTTCAGCCTTCCGGCCGACCTTCAGAAACGCATTGGCAGGGCAAGGGGTTCCTGTGGCGCGCGGGAAAGGACGTGGCGAACGCCGTCGCCGCCGGTTTCGAGGCCGAAGCGCGGATCAAGGCCGAGGAAGAATACCGCCGCCTTCTCTATGTCGGCATGACGCGCGCGGAGGATCGGTTGATCGTCTGCGGGTATCACGGCACGCGCGAGCCGCAGGGACTGACATGGCAGAACATCGCGCGGCAGGCGTTTGCAGGCTCGGCGCGTGTCGAGGAGCGGGTCACCCCGCAACAATGCGCTCCTGTCTACCGGTATCGTGTCACGGATGCCCCGCCTCGAGCGGAGCAGGCGCCCGCGCCGCCGGTCGAGACCCGGATCGTTCCGCTTCCTGAAGCGCTTCACGAACTGCCGCCCGAACAGGTCAATCTGCCGCGGCCTCTTTCGCCCTCGCGCGCCGGCGCGTTGATCGAGACGGACTACGAGGCCATCGTCTCGCCGCGCTCCCCCGTCCTTGACGGGCTGCAAGAACCTGGCCTTGCCATCCAGCGCGGCCTTGCCATCCACCGGCTGTTGCAGATGTTGCCCGATTGTCCGCCCGAGACCCATGCGGCGGCGGCGCGGCGCTATCTCTCACGCGCCGGCGCGGGCTGGAGCGAGGCTGAGCGCGAAAATGCCTGGCGTTCGGTCGAATCGATTCTCTCAGATGAGCGCTTTGCGCCTCTTTTTGTCCCAGGTTCGCGCGCGGAGGTCTCGGTCTCGGGCGAACTGGAATTGGGGGGCACAATGCGCTCTGTCTCAGGCAAGATCGATCGTCTCGCGGTAACGCAGGATTCCGTGCTGATCGTCGATTACAAGACCAATCGCCCCGCGCCGGAAACGCTGGCGCGCGCGCCTCAGGCCTATCTGGCCCAGTTGGCGCTTTATGCGCAGCTTTTGAAGCCGCTTTATCCCGGCCGTGCGGTGCGCGCCGCGCTCCTGTTCACCGAAGTGCCGCTTCTTCTGCCGGTGCCGGAAGAGGAGCTCGCCCTTTCCCTTGCCCGACTCACCGCCTCGTGACACAAGGGAGCTTGACGCGAGAGCGCGTGACCACCACATGTGGTGTGACTTCTTTTTGCCGATGAGGAGAATTTCCATGGCCACCGTGAAAGCGGACAAGAACAACTTCCAGTCGGATGTGCTGCAGGCCTCCGAGCCCGTGGTCGTCGACTTCTGGGCCGAGTGGTGCGGACCCTGCAAGATGATTGCGCCGGCGCTCGAGGAAATCTCCTCGGAGATGCAGGGCAAGGTGAAGATCGCCAAGCTCAACATCGATGAGAATCCCGAGATCGCTGCCCAGTTCGGTGTTCGCTCGATTCCCACGCTGATCATGTTCAAGGGCGGTGAAGTGGCCGACATGAAGGTCGGTGCGGCTCCCAAGACTGCGCTTTCGGCCTGGATCAGCGGCGCTGTCGCCTGACGATTCTTCGAATACCGTTCCGTTAAGATGAAAACCCGGCCTTGCGCCGGGTTTTTGCGTTCGATTCAGTCGAGCGGAGTGCGCAAGTCCCACCAGGCGGAGTGCCTCAGGACCCCTGCTCCACTCCGGTGGCGGATGTCCGCCCGTACACATAGGTTTCCTCGAGATCTTCCCAGCTTTCATCCATGGCGAAGGTCGAGGACAGATATGGCAGTGCCAGATGGCCGTAAAGCGGCGTAAGCTGCAATTCGGCAGTCTCTTCCTCCACCTTGGCGATCTGCTGAAGATAGATGACGCTCGCAAGGCCGGTACGGTCGGCGCCCGAATGACAGTGGATCAGAAGCGGTTTGGGTGCATCGCGCAGGATCGCCACCAGTCGATTTGCCTTGTCCAGCGAGATGTGATCGCTTGAAGCCATGGCGAAATCGACATGCTGGATGCCGAGCCTTTCCGATTGTGCAACTTCCGCATCGTACCAGTCGGCGCCTGTGCTTTCGCCGCGAAGGTTTACGATGCTGCGAATTCCGTATTTTTCCTTGTAGAGCGCGATATCCTTGGCCGAGGGCTGGGCGGATCGGTAAAGTTCGCCGGCGATGACGGTGTGAAAATTACCGGCAAGCTGCAATGTTACGAGATAGGAAAGTCCGGCCAGCGCGAAAAAGCCGGCGCCGATTCCTGCGCGCCGTGCAATCCGTTTCCAGTTCATGTCGATTGCCCCAAGATCGGCCCCATCTTCCGGAACCGATCTTGCGACCGGAAATCGGGCGGATTGTGGGCGCGATATCACCCCCAGATGAGGAGAGCGGCAAGACCCACTCCGCCGACAACAAGCCGCCACCAGCCGAACAGCGAATAACCGTGCTTCGAGACATAGCCGAGCAGCCAGCGCACGACGATCAGGGCGGCCACGAATGCGGCGATGAAACCGATGGCGATGATCTTCACATCGGCTGCCGAGAGCACATCGTAATTCTTGTAGAGATCGTAGGCAAAGGCGCCTGTCATGGTGGGCATCGCCAGAAAGAAGGAGAACTCCGCTGCCGAGCGCTTGTCGGCACCCAGAAGCAGGCCGCCCACGATGGTGGAACCGGAACGGGAGGTTCCAGGGATCATCGACAGGCACTGTATCAGGCCGATGGTGAAATACATCGACATGGGGAATTTGGTGATGTCGGTGTAACGGGGCTTGGTCGCCCACCGGTCGACCCAAAGAAGCACGAAGCCGCCGAGAATCAGCATCACGCAGATCAGCAACGGCGTCTCGAAGAATACGGTCTTGATGATCTTGTAGGCGAACACGCCGATCACCATGGCCGGCAGGAAAGCGAGCAGGATGCCGATCACGAAGCGCTGCGTCGCGGGATCGCGCGGCAGGTCGATCAGCATCTGCCAGAGGCGTCCCGCATAAACGCTCAGAATGGCAAGGATAGCGCCGAGCTGGATCAACACCTCGAAGGCCTTGCCTGTGGATTTGAAGCCGAGAAAATGGCCAGCGAGCAGGATGTGGCCGGTGGAGGAAACCGGAATGAACTCGGTAAGCCCTTCCAGAATTCCGAGCAGAAGCGCTCCAACGATGGTTTGATCGGTCACGTTCACTCCTGGCTATGGCTCGCTACAGCATTATGCAGTCAGGTAGTTACACCTGATGTCCGCATAAATGCGGAAAAACAATAAGATCGAGCGTCCTTTGTGCGGCCGGATGGACGCACGGCGCTCTGGTGGGTCGCTTGTCAGGCCGACAGTCTCCACCTATAGCTGGAGAAGAACTCCCGGAATCAGTCGGTTCGAGAATTACCGCCACGGCCATGAAATGGCCAGAGCTTTGCGTTAGAAGTCGCTGCATGCTGACGTTGTTTCACCACCCCCTCTATGCCTCCTGTCGTTTCGTGCGCCTTGCCTTTGGCGAATATGGCGAGGAACTCGTCCTGATCGAGGAGCGCCCCTGGGCGCGCCGCGAAGAGTTCCTGGCGCTCAATCCGGCTGGAACCATCCCCGTGCTTCTGGCCGAGGGCGATCAGCCCGTGGTCGGCGCCACCGTCATTTCCGAATATCTGGACGAGACGCGTGGCGCGCTCAAGCGTGACAAGCGCCTGATGGCGGAAGACCCTATCCAACGCGCTGAGATACGCCGGCTCATCGATTGGTATCTGGTCAAGACGGATGCCGATGTGACCCGTCATCTGGTGCGCGAGCGCGCCCTCAAACCGCATATGGCCGGCGCCGAGGGGGGCGGATCGCCGGATTCCGCCGCCATTCGTGCCGCGCGTGCCAATGTGCGCCAGCACATGAAATACACCAACTGGCTGGCGGGGACGCGGGACTGGCTTGCCGGCAAACGATTGTCCTATGCTGACCTTGCCGCGGCAGGCGCCCTGTCGGTCCTCGATTATCTGGGCGAGGTCGAGTGGCACGATTTCCCGGCTGCCCGCGACTGGTATAGCCGCATGAAATCGCGCCCGTCCTTCCGTCCCATTCTGGCCGATCGTGTGCGCGGGCTTACGCCCGTTTCGCACTATGCAGATCTGGATTTCTGATGCCGGGCGCTGAAGCCGCCCGGCTTCGCGCCTTCATAGAAAAGGAGGCGCGTGCGGTTGGCTTCGATGCCGTGGCGATAGCCTCCGCCGAGGAAGCGCCGTCGCGCGCCGTCGAGTTGCGCCACTTTCTGGACGAGGGCCGCCACGGCACCATGCAGTGGATGGAGGAAACCGCCGACTGTCGCGCGCATCCGCGTGACCTGTGGCCGCAGGCTCGTTCCGTCATAATGCTGGGCATGAATTACGGCCCGGATGAAAACCCGCTCGCCCTTCTGGACAAGCCGGACAAGGCGTCGATCTCCGTCTACGCGCGTAACCGTGACTACCATGATGTGGTCAAGGGCAAGCTGAAGCAGCTTGCCGGCAAACTTGCTGCGCGCACCAGGGAGGACGTGAAGGTTTTCGTCGACACCGCCCCGGTGATGGAAAAGCCTCTCGCGCGGGAAGCCGGACTCGGGTGGCAGGGCAAGCATACCAATCTGGTCAGCCGTGAATTCGGCTCCTGGCTCTTCCTCGGGTCGATCTTCACCACGGCGCGGCTTGCGGCAGACGAGCCGGAGCGCGATCATTGCGGTTCCTGCCGCGCCTGTCTCGACATCTGCCCGACCGATGCCTTCCCCGCACCGTATCAGCTCGATGCGCGGCGCTGCATTTCCTATCTCACCATCGAGCACAAGGGCCCCATTCCCCGCCCCTTCCGCGCCCGCATGGGGAACCGGATTTACGGTTGCGACGATTGTCTTGCGGTGTGTCCATGGAACAAGTTCGCCGTCGCGGCGGCCGAAGCCAAGCTCAAGGCGCGCGACGATCTGAACGAACCGGCCCTGGCCGACCTGCTGATTCTCGAAGATGCGGCTTTCAGGGCGTTTTTCTCCGGCTCGCCCGTCAAGCGTATCGGGCGCGATCGCTTCATCCGCAATGTGCTGATCGCCGCTGGAAATTCCCGTGACAATGGGCTTGCCGCCCGTTGCGAGGAACTGGCTGCCGATCCTTCGCCGCTGGTTCGTGGTGCCGCGGTCTGGGCGCTTGAGCAACTTCTCGCCCCGGAAGAATTTGCCAGGCTCGCAGAGCGTTTGTATGCATCGGAAAAGGATTTGGCGGTGCGGGCTGAGTGGAGAAAACGATAATGACCAAGACCTTTTTCATATTCGGCGCGGGATATTCCGGACGTGCCATTGCCCGCGAGCTTGCCGATGTCACTGAGTTCGTGGGCGGCACGACGCGCGACGAGACCAAATTCGGCGCGCTTGAAGCCGCCGGAATCGCGCCATTTGTCTTCGACGGTTCAAACCTTTCGGAAGGTGTGACGGATGCGCTCTCGCGCACCACGCATCTCGTGGTGAGCATCGCGCCGGAGCAGAACGGCGATCCTGTTCTCAATCTCGCCCGCGAAACCGTCAAGGGCGCCATGCCGGCGCTGAAATGGATTGGCTATCTCTCCACGATTGGCGTTTATGGCGATCACGCGGGCGGTTGGGTGGATGAGACCAGCCCCTGCAATCCTGTTTCCGAGCGTTCCAGAATGCGCCTCGAGGTGGAAGAGGAATGGCTGCGTCTTGGGGAAGAGACGGGCCTGCCTGTCGCGGTTCTGCGCCTGTCGGGCATTTACGGCCCTGGCCGCAATGCCTTTGCAAATCTCGCGGCTGGAAAAGCCCAGCGCATCGTCAAGCCGGGCCAGGTCTTCAATCGCATCCATGCCGATGACATTGCCGGTGCAACCGCGCATCTGGCGCGCCGTTTTGAACGCGGAATCTTCAATGTCACCGACGATGCACCTTCGCCCGCACCCGACGTGGTGACATATGCCGCCCATTTGATGGGCATTGAGCCGCCGCCTGAAACGCCCTTCGAGGAAGCGGGACTCGGTCCCATGGCGCTGTCCTTTTATGGGGAATGCAAGCGTGCTTCCAATGCGCGTCTCAAGGCGACCGGTTATCGCATGCGCCATCCCGATTATCGCGCGGCCCTGGATGCCATGTGGGCGGAGGGAAACTGGCGACCGGAAAATTCCTGAAGAGCCAGCCCCGGCGGAGCGCAAGCTGTGTTATGATTCGCACCTGGAAGGGCGGGTCTATGACGAGGAAGAAATGCGATTCCCAAGCCTTTTGAAGCTGGCCGCCGCGGCCTTGGTCGGCCTGTCCTCGCTTGCGGTTCCGGCCGGCGCCGAGCCGCTGGCCAAGGAGCTTTTCGGCGCCCAGAAGCTGCCGGCGGCCACGGCGCCCCAATCCTTCGGGTTTTATTCCAAGGGATGTTTTTCAGGCGGCATGGCGATCGCCAAGGATGGCCCTCATTGGCAGGCCATGCGCCTTTCGCGCAACCGCCGCTGGGGTCATCCGCAGCTGATCGCCACGCTTGAACGCTTGTCTCGTGAGGCTGCGCAGGATGGCTGGAACGGCCTTCTTGTGGGTGATATTTCCCAACCGCGCGGCGGTCCCATGCTGACGGGGCATGCATCCCATCAGATCGGCCTGGACGCCGACATCTGGTTTACCCCCATGCCTTCGCGCCGTTTCACCAATTCGGAGCGGGAGAATGTCAGTGCGGTGTCCATGCTCAAGGGCGATTCGCTTTATGTGGACGACCGAAAATGGACGCCGGCGCATGAAGCCGTGCTGCGACGCGCGGCAAGTTATTCGCAGGTGGAACGCATTCTCGTTCATCCTGGTATCAAGAAGAAGCTGTGCGATACGGTTCGGGGTGACCGGAGCTGGCTTCGCAAGGTGCGCCCCTTTTGGGGGCATTACTATCATTTCCACTTGCGCATCGCCTGCCCTGCCGGCTCCACCGGTTGCAAGGCGCAGGCCGCCCCGCCGCCGGGAGAGGGTTGCGACAAGTCGCTCGACTGGTGGTTCACCGATGAGCCCTGGCGTCCGGCCAAAGGTCCAGCCAAACCCAAGGCGCGCGACGTCATGACCATAGCCGCCTTGCCTTCGGCCTGCCGCTCCGTGCTGGGCGCCCCGGCGCCTGCTTCCGAGATGGCCGTTACCGTGACGGGTGAGGGGGCGGCCCCACAGGCCGCTTCCGCGCCGCTTCCGGTTCTGGGTTATCGTGCGGAAGATCCGGCCAGCGTGTTGTCATCCATGCCGGCCAATCAGGTGCCGCGCCCGAGCGAACGACCGGCCTTGCAATAACCCGGCGTGTTCGCAGGTGAAAAAACGCGGTCGCTCATCGCGTTTTGCGGCACGGTCGCTTGCCATGGTGCTTTAATCGATTTAAGCCGCTAGAAGCTTTTGCCGTCGGGCGGTTCCGCCTGACCTCCGCATTGATGCGGAAAAGCAAAGGATTGCGCGCCCGGCTGGGTGGATCGGGCGCTGGAGGAGCCGGGACGGGATTTGACCATCGCCATGCATTTCAGGAACGAAAACGACGCAGCACTGAGATTTCCGGTTCTTATCGGCGACATTGGCGGCACGAATGCCCGCTTTGCGATTCTTCTGGATTCAAACGCCGAACCGAAGACGTTCCCGATCGTCCAGACGGCTGATTTCGAGACGATCGATGAAGCGATCCAGTCGGCCATTCTGGACCGTACCTCGATCCTTCCGCGGTCGGCGGTTCTGGCGGTTGCCGGTCCGGTGGATGGCGATGAGATCGATCTGACGAATTGCGGCTGGGTCGTGCGGCCGCGCCAGATGATGGAAACGATGGGCATTTCCGACATCGTCGTCATCAACGATTTCGAAGCACAGGCGCTGGCCTCCGTCGCGCTTGGCGACGAGCATCTGGAAATGGTTTGCCCAGGCAGGACCGAAGCCACTGGCAGCCGTGTGGTGCTCGGCCCCGGAACGGGCCTTGGCATGGCCGGCCTTGTCCACGCACAGCACACCTGGTTTCCCGTCCCCGGCGAGGGCGGCCATGTCGACCTTGGCCCCCGTACCGAACGCGACCTGGAGATCTTTCCGCATATCGAGCGCATCGAGGGCCGCGTTTCGGCGGAGCAGGTCCTGTGCGGGCGCGGTCTGGTCAACCTTTACCGGGCGATTGCCCGAGCGGACGGCAAGGACGCTATCCACGAAACGCCGGCCGAGATCACGGGTGCGGGGCTTTCTGGCGCCGATCCCGTGGCGGTCGAAACGCTCGATCTTTTCGTGACTTATCTCGGCCGGCTGGCCGGTGACATGGCGCTTATCTTCATGAGCCGTGGTGGCGTCTACCTGACGGGAGGCATCGCCCAGAAAATCGTGCCGACGTTGAAGAACGGCAAGTTCCGCGCAGCCTTCGAGGACAAGGCTCCTCATGAAGCCCTGATGCGCGATATCCCGACCTATGTGATCACACATCCAATGGCGGCGCTGACCGGGCTCGCCGCTTTTGCGCGCACACCCGTTCGTTTCGGCGTGGAAACGCAGGGCCGCCGCTGGCGGCGCGGCTGACGGCATTTTGCCTTCGGGCTGCAATGACGTTGGGCGTGTCGAACCGCATACAGGCCGATGCAAAGGACCCCGCCTCAAGCAAGCGCTCAAACAGGCGGGGTGTTGTTTTCGGCCAGAACGGAACCGATCAGGTAAAGCGAACCGCAAATGAGGATGCGAGGCGGCGGCTCTGTGCCGTCGCGGCCACGATCGAGCGTATCGCGCAAGAGCATCAGCGCATTGGCAACCGAATGCACGGGCTCGGCGGAAAGGCCGGCTTCCATGGCGCGGGCGGCGAGTTCCGCATTGGGCACGCCGGCATCGCTGGAGTCCACCGGTACGGTGTAGACATGCCGCGCCATGCCTTCGAAGGCGCGAAAATAGCCGCGCTGGTCCTTCGTGTTGATCATGCCGGCGATCAGGAACAAGGGGCGCGGCGATCGATCCTCCTCGGCTGCCAAAGCTTCGGCGATGGCTTCGCCCGCGCCTGGATTATGGCCACCGTCGATCCATATCTCGGCGCCCTTCGGTGCCAGTTCGGTAAGCGGTCCCGCCGCCAGCCGCTGCATGCGCCCCGGCCATGAGACGCGTTCCATGGCAGTTTCGGCGGAGCGCAGGCTGACGGGAAAACCTGCTGCCTTGACGGCTGCCAGCGCTGCGGCCGCATTGGCGATCTGGTGCCGGCCGGCAAGCCGGGGCAGCGGCAGGTCGAAAAGGCAATCATGATCCTGATAGACCATGCGGCCATTTTCCTCGAAGGCGAGAAAATCCTCGCCATAGATCGCAAGCGGGCATGCAAGCCGTTCCGCCGTGTCGGCCAGAACCTCACGGGCCGCGTCGAAGGGCTGTTGCCCCACGACCACCGGGCAGCCGCGCTTGATGATGCCCGCTTTTTCCGCGGCGATCAGCTCCACCCGGTCGCCGAGATAGGCCTCGTGGTCGAGCGAGATCGGCATGATCAGGCTCGCCGCAGGTTTCTCGATGACATTGGTGGCGTCGTAGCGGCCGCCGAGCCCCACCTCGATGATCGCCGCGTCGGCGGGATCTTCCGAGAAAAGCACGAAGGTGACCGCCGTCAGAATTTCGAAAACCGTGATCGGCTCGCCATCATTGGCCTTTGCAACGCGCGCCACAGCGTCAGCCAGAACGGCATCTTCCACCAGCTTGCCGCCGCCATCCTCGCCAATACGGTATCGCTCGTGCCAGCGCACGAGATGAGGCGAGGTGTGGACATGCACGATCCGGCCGGAAGCCTCAAGGGCCGCGCGGGCAAACGCGGTCGCCGAGCCTTTGCCGTTGGTTCCGGCGACGTGAATGACGGGCGGCATGCGCCGCTCCGGATTGCCCAGCCGGTCGAGCAGGCGCCTGATGCGGTCGAGCGACAGGTCGAACCCTTTCGGGTGCAGCGACAGAAGACGCTCGATCTCTCGCTCGGCTGCGGAAACAGTGGTCATTTCCGTATCACCTCATGAGGCGGAAAGGCATTGCTGGCGGCCTGCCTGCCCGGTCACGCCTCCGGCTTCTCAGCCGTAACGGTTTCATCGTTTGAAGGAGCAGGCAACACGTCTTCGGCGGGTTCCAGGACAACGGGCGTTTCAGCCACCCTTTCCTTGAGCAGGATCTTGAGCAGCCGCGCGATCGTTTCGCGCAACTCAAGACGCGACACGACCATGTCCACCATGCCGTGCTCCTTGAGATATTCCGCGCGCTGGAAGCCTTCAGGAAGTTTTTCGCGAATGGTCTGTTCGATCACGCGGGGACCGGCAAAGCCGATCAGCGCCCCAGGCTCTGCGATGTGCACATCGCCCAGCATGGCGTAGGAAGCGGTCACGCCGCCCGTGGTCGGGTTGGTGAGCACGACGATATAGGGCAGGCCCGCCTCCTTGAGGCGGTCGAGCGCGACGGTGGTGCGCGGCAGCTGCATGAGCGACAAGATGCCTTCCTGCATGCGCGCCCCGCCCGAGGCAGCGAACAGCACCAGCGGCAGGCGACGTTCCAGCGCGGTCTCGAAGCCGCGGATGATCGCCTCGCCGGCAGCCATGCCCAGCGAACCGCCCATGAAGGCAAAGTCCTGAACGGTGGCAAGAAGCTCCAGTCCCTCGACCTTGCCGATACCGTTGAGGACGGCGTCTTCCATGCCGGTCTTGGCCTTGGCGTCGCGCAGGCGGTCGGTATAACGGCGCTCGTCGCGGAATTTCAGTGGATCGATGGCGGCCTTGGGGTTTTCCAGCGCTTCGTAGGCCCCTTCGTCGAAGAAGGACTTCAGCCGCTCGCGCGCGGAAATCTTCATGTGATGGCCGGAAGCCGGAATAACCCAGAGATTTTCCTCCAGGTCCTTGTGAAAGACCATCTCGCCGGTATCCGGATCCTTGATCCAGAGGTTCTCCGGCATGTCGCGGCGACCGAGCATCGAGTTGATCTTGGGCCGGACGTAGCTGGTGATCCAGTTCATTGCTGTGCCTTCTTTCTCATGATCTGAGACGGGTATCGCAGGTTGGCGCGCCTATCGGGCAGGAGCAAGGCGCGCTTCGCGGACGCCGTCGGCAAGGCCGCGCACGAGTGTGGCGACCGCTTCGGCGGGATCGGCGAGCTGCTTTCCCTCCGCATCGTAGCACTGGGCGATCGCCGCGACGATCGCGGTACCGACAACCACGCCGTCGGCGGCTTCGCCAATGGCCTTGGCCTGACGCGCCGTCTTGACGCCGAAGCCGACGCAGACCGGCAGGTCCGTATGTTCCTTGATGCGCTTCACGGCGCCCGAAACCCGGCTTGTGTCGGGCAGCGCCGAGCCGGTCACGCCCGTCATCGACACATAGTAGACGAAGCCCGACGTATTCTGAAGAACCGTAGGCAGGCGCTTGTCATCGGTCGTGGGGGTGGCAAGGCGGATGAAGTTCAGCCCGGCCTTCAGCGCCGGCACGCACAGTTCCTGATCCATCTCCGGCGGCAGGTCGACGATGATGAGACCATCGATGCCCGCTTCCCGCGCATCCACGAGGAAGCGCTCCACGCCATAGACATAGATCGGATTGTAGTAGCCCATCATGACGATGGGCGTGTCGTCGTCATCGGCCCGGAAATCGCGCGCCATCTGCAGGGTCTTGCGCAGCGTCTGCCCACCCTTCAGGGCGCGCAGGCCGGCGGCCTGGATGGCCGGTCCGTCCGCCATGGGGTCGGAGAAGGGCATGCCGAGCTCGATCACGTCGCTGCCGGCTTCCGGCAGCGCCTTCATGATGGAGAGCGCGGTGTCGTAATCGGGGTCGCCGCCCATGAAATAGGTGACGAGCGCCGGCCGGTTTTCTTCCTTGAGGCGTGCGAAACGACGGTCGATGCGGGTGGTCATGATGGTGTTTTGTCCTCGTTCATCCAGCGCGGCGCCCCCACGCCGTCTTGCATTCCTGTTGCTGCAACGGCTTCAGCGCTCGACACCGAAGCTGCGGGGCGCGAGGGCCGCGCCCTGCCAGAAATTCGCGTCTCAGATTTCCATGCCAAGCATCTTGCCAACGGTGTGGACGTCCTTGTCGCCACGGCCGGAGAAGTTGACGATCATGATCTGATCCTTGCCCATCTTGGGGGCCAGCTTGATGGCTTCGGCAATGGCGTGGGCCGATTCAAGCGCGGGAATGATACCCTCGATACGCGTGGTCAGCTGGAAGGCCTCCAGAGCCTCCTCGTCGAGCACGGGTGTATAGGTGACGCGGCCGGAGTCCTTGAGCCAGCTGTGCTCGGGGCCGACGCCGGGATAGTCGAGACCGGCGGAAATGGAGTGGCCGTCGAGAATCTGCCCGTCCTCGTTTTGCAGGAGATAGGTGCGGTTGCCGTGCAGGACACCCGGACGGCCCGCGGTCATGGATGCGCAGTGCTCGTCGCCCTGCAGGCCGTGGCCACCCGCTTCCACACCGTGGATCGCGACATCGCGGTCATCCAGGAAGGCGTGGAAAAGCCCGATGGCGTTCGACCCGCCGCCGACAGCAGCCACGATCGCATCGGGAAGGCGCCCTTCCTGTTCCAGGATCTGGGCGCGCGCTTCCGTGCCGATCACCGATTGCAGGTCACGCACCATCTCGGGATAGGGGTGGGGGCCGGCGGCCGTGCCGATCAGATAATAGGTATCCTCGACATTCGTCACCCAGTCACGCAGCGCCTCGTTCATGGCGTCCTTGAGCGTGCCGTGGCCGGCAGAAACCGGCTTCACCTGCGCTCCGAGCAGGTTCATGCGGAACACATTGGGCTTTTGCCGCTCCACGTCGGTGGCGCCCATATAGACCACGCAGGGCAGGCCGAAGCGCGCCGAAACGGTGGCCGAGGCGACGCCGTGCTGCCCCGCGCCTGTTTCGGCGATAATGCGGGTCTTGCCCATGCGCTTGGCGAGCAGGATCTGGCCGAGACAGTTGTTGATCTTGTGCGAGCCGGTATGGTTCAGGTCTTCGCGCTTGAAATAAATCTTGGCGCCGCCGAGATGTTCGCTCAGCCGCTCCGCATAATAGAGCGGCGAGGGACGGCCCGTATAATACTTGCCCAGATTGTCGAGCTCGGCGCGAAAAGCCGGATCGTTCTTGGCTTCGTCCCAATGCTTCTCGAGATCGAGAATGAGCGGCATCAGCGTCTCGGCGACAAAGCGGCCGCCAAAGATGCCGAACATGCCCGACTCGTCGGGACCGCTACGGAAGGAATTGAGCTCGGCCGGCTTGTTCAAAGCGCTCTCCTCATGTCAGAGCCGCATCATTCGCAAGCGCCGTCCGCACGGCGCTGAAGAATTCGCGTATCAGATCCGGGTTCTTTTCGCCCGGCGCGCTTTCCACGCCTGACGAGATGTCTATGCCACGTGGCGACACGGCGCTGAGGGCAGCGCCGATATTGGCCGCGTTCAGGCCACCCGAAAGCATGTAATCAACCTTATCGTCAAGTCCGCTGAGCAGCCGCCAGTCGAAGGCTATGCCGTTGCCGCCCGGAAGCTCGGAGCCTTTGGGCGGTTTGGCATCGAAAAGAAACCGGTCCGCGATACCACGGTAGGGGTCGATGCCGGCAATATCCGCGGCATCGCGAATGGAAAAGGCCTTCATCACGGAGAGGCCGTATCGCGCCTTGACGGCGCGCACGCGCTCCGGGCTTTCCGTGCCGTGAAGCTGGAGCATGTCGGGCTTCATGGCCTCGACGATCGCATCGAGAACGTCGTCTGTCGCATCCACGCTGACGGCGACGGCCTGCGCCTTTCCGAGCGCCCGCTTGCGCAGCCTGGCCGCGGCTTCGGCGCTTACATTGCGGGGGCTCTTCTCAAAGAAGATGAAACCGATATGGCTCGCCCCGCCCGCAAGGGCTGCGTCCACCGCTTCGGGCGTCTTCAGGCCGCATATCTTGATGTCGAGTGTCATGGAGAGGGAAGTGGCACGAAAAAGCGGCGGAGTCGAGGGAGATGGCCGCCGCACCTGGTGCCGGGGTCATTCGAAGCCGATTGCCTGCAAGGCAGTTCCATTGCGCTTCAGCCAGTCCTTGCAACGGTCTGTTTCAGGACACAACTCGCGGCACAGTTTCCAGAAGCGGGCGCTGTGGTTCATTTCCCTGAGATGCGCGACCTCATGGGCGACCAGATAATCGATGACCGGCGCCGGCGCCATCATGATGCGCCAGGAAAAGGAGAGAATCCCGTCCGAGGTGCAGGAGCCCCAACGGCTCCTGGTGTCGCGAAAGCGGATGGAGCGCGCCCGCGCGCCGAGCGCGGCCGTGTGGCGGGCCACCAGCGCCTCGATGTCGCGTTTGGCTTCGCGCTTGAGAAAATCCGCAACCCGTTTCGGCAGGTGATCGATATCCCCGAAGACGATGAGGACAGGCTCGCCATCCCGTTCGCCGATACGGGCAGCGCCGCGCTTTTCGGGTTCGTGCACGATGAGATGCGGCTTGCCGCGCACGGGAATCTTGATGCCGGGTCGCACGACCGGGCGGTCGGGCAGCTTTTTCAGCCGCTCGGTGAGCCAGCCCTCATGCCTGTCGAGGAATTCCTCCACCTGGCGCGAGCGCGCGAGCCCCGGCGGCACTGTGACGCGCAGCCCCTTGCCGCCTGGCTCGATACGCAGCGTGAGGCGCTTGGCGCGGCTGTTCTCGACAATGCGCAACGGCAATTCGCGCCCGGCGACGCGATGCACGCGTTCTGCCGGCGGGGCGGTGACCTTGAGGCCGATCCGTTTGAAAAAACCAAGCGCCATGGAAAGAAGGATAGATGATTCGCCGCGTCGGCGGAGCAGGGAACGGTCCGGCTGCTGATTGCAAAAGAAAACGGCATCTCATCGAGATGCCGTTCAGATCATCGCGCAGGCAGAGCCGTCACGCTTCGTCGGTAATATCGGGCACGGACTTGCCGCGGCCCGATTTGCGGCCCTTGTTGCGTTCGTTCATGAACCGGTCGAAATCGTCCTGATCCTTGGCGCGGCGCAACTCGCGGACATAGGTATCGAACTCGTCGCGCATTTCGTCCAGCTTGCGGCGTTCCTCGGCAAGGCGCTCCAGCTCCTTGTCACGCCAGTCGTCGAAGGCCACGTTGCCGGTGAAGGCATGGCGGTTCGACGCACGGCGGCAGCCGGTAAAGAAGTCGTCGGTCTTTCGGTTCACGTCTCGCTTGAAATCCCCGAGGCGGTCGCCCCACAGGATGTAGGCCAGCATGGCGAAGCCGAGCGGCCAAAACACCATGAAGCCCACCACCATCAGGGCAATCGTTGCAGGCGTCCAAGCGGGACGGATAAGTGCAGAATTTGTCATGGTCACCCGTTCCTTTGTTTGAGCGTGCAACTCCCGGGCAGTTGCATGATTTCGAAATGGGAAGCGCCACCTCCGGTTTCAAGAATGCAACCTGAGGGATTCAATGAACCCTTTGGAAAAGAAAGGGTTTTTCGTGGAGGATTTGCTTCCCGGCGCGTTCTAGAATGCCTATCCGTGCCGTTCGATCAGGCCTTCCAGCGTGCGCAGGATCAGGGCGATATCCTGTGGTCGCGAAAGACGATGGTCTCCGTCGGAGACAAGCGAAAGCGTAACATCGTCGGCGGGCAGATGCTCCGTCAATCGCATCGCATGGGTGTATGGCACGTCCGGATCGGCCTTGCCTTGCAGGATGTGCACGGGGCAATGGGTGTCGAGAACTCCGTTCAGAACGCGGTTATTGAGGCCGTCTTCAAAGAGCGCGCGCGTGTAGATGTAGGGTTCATCGGAATATTCGGACGGTTCTTCCATGAACCCCTGCTCGGCAAGCGCCGTGCGGTGCGCCTCCGTCAGCTCCGGTTCGATCAGTTCCATGGTGAAATCCGGTGCCGGCGCCAGAAGAAGAAGGCCCGCAAGCCGCCCCCCCTCCCCGGCACGGTTGAGCTCCTGGACCATGCGCAGCGCGATCCACGCCCCCATGGAAGACCCGACGAGGATCTGCGGCCCTTCGGTGAAGGCGCGGAAGACCGCGAGGCTCTCGCCGAGCCAGCGCGAAATCGTGCCGTCCCGGAACGCCCCGCCCGATTCGCCGTGCCCGGAATAGTCGTGGCGCAGAAACGCATGGCCGGTCCTTGCCGCCCAGCCATCCAGAGCTTCCGCCTTCGTGCCCAGCATGTCGGAGCGGTACCCGCCGAGCCAGACGGCACCGGGAGCCTTGCCTGTCCGGTACCGATAAGCGATGCTCGTTCCGTCCACCGTCAGGAAGTTCGGCGGGCAGTTTGTCGGCGTGCCGGACATGGCGATCTCCTTCATCAAATGGCCGTTTCGCGACAAATGCAGAACGGGCGGCGTGATTCTTTCACCTTTATATGCTATTGACACTTCGCGTGCAGAGACGACATACGCCTCACGAAGGGCTGGCGGAACGCCGGCTACAAGAAATTCGATGGTTCAATAACTCGAGGAGATAACGACCATTCGCAGACCGTTCAAAGCGCAGGCCCAGGTGAAGGAAGGCCCGCGCGCAAACCGTGACATCCGGGTTCCCAAGGTTCAGCTGATCGACGACGACGGCAACAATCGCGGCGTGGTTTCCATTGAGGACGCGCTCGCTGCTGCCGAGGAAGCCGGTCTCGATCTCATTGAAATCGCGCCCAACTCAGAACCCCCTGTTTGCAAGATCAGCGATCTTGGCAAGATGAAATATCAGAGCCAGAAAAAGGCTGCTGAGGCGCGGAAGAAGCAAAAGACCATCGAGATCAAGGAGATCAAGATGCGTCCGAACATCGACACCCATGACTACGAGGTGAAGATGAAAGCTGTGCGCCGGTTCTTTGAGGAAGGCGACAAGGTCAAGCTGACCTTGCGGTTCCGCGGCCGTGAAATGGCCCATATGGAGCTTGGCATGCAGCTTCTGAAACGCGTTCGCGAGGAAGTGGAAGAGATCGCCAAGGTCGAAGCCGAACCCAAGCTTGAAGGCCGTCAGATGATGATGGTTCTGGCGCCGCGCGTCTGACGCGGTCGACGCCATTGCAAGTGCGCCAGCCGGCGCGCGAGCAACCAGCATTTGCCTGGCCCTTGCCCGGCACGTGCATTGCGAGGCTGTAAGCGAACGGGCTGCGGACACTGCCAAAACGGTGTCCGCAGCCCGTTTCATTGCGTCGCCGCGGTCGCGTTTATGCGGGCGACCCAAAAAAGTGCCTTAATCTTGCCCTAACCGGCTCATGACTTGGTGTGGTGGGGATTACCAGCGGATGCAGATTTACCAGATTGCCCTCGGGCAGTTCCAGAAGCTGCGCATCGCCAGCTTTTGGATCATTGCGATCATCCTTTGCAGTTTTGTGCTTTTCACCCGCGCGGGATGGGAGCATTTCCGGCCTTTCGGCTTCAATGTCGAGGAAGCCATCGAGCTTTTCGGCCTGGGCCTGATCGGCATCGCCATTCTCGGGCGCATGTGGTGCACGCTCTATATCGGCGGGCGCAAGTCGTCCGAGCTCGTGCAGGATGGGCCATACTCGATGACCCGCAATCCGCTCTATTTCTTTTCGTCCATCGGGGCCGCGGGGGTTGGCGCTCAGACAGGCAGTCTGGTCATGGCGCTTGCCAGCGCGGTGATCACCGTCTTCATTCTCAGTGTCACCATGCGGCGCGAGGCGCTTTTCCTGCGCGATGAATTCGGCTCAAATTACGATGCCTATGCCGCCCGGGTTCCGGCCTTTCTTCCCAATCCGAGGCTGTTCCGGGATCCTGAAACGCTGACGGTGCTGCCCAGGCGCCTTTATCGCACGCTCTCGGATGGCCTTGTCTTCTTCCTGGCGATGCCGGCTTTCGAGTTTGTGGAATATCTCCAGGAGCACGCAATGCTGCCGATCCTGTTCAGGATGTATTGAGCGGCCGCATCAGGTTTCGCGCACCGCAAAACAGGAGTTGCGCAAACGGCGGACCGCCGCTATAAGGCCGCGTTCCCGAACCGTCCGGCAGGGCATGCCGTGGCGGTTCTTAATGCTGAATGAGCTCACGCCGCACAGCACGCCGCATCGAGACGGCCCTTTGGGGTCCGATGAGGCGACGTTTGCCCCGCAAACCGGTCGCGAACCGGTGTGAGCAAGTAGAACGGAGAAGCAAAATGCCCAAGATGAAGACGAAGTCTTCTGCCAAGAAGCGGTTCAAGGTTACCGCCACCGGCAAGGTCAAGGTCGCTGCTGCAGGCAAGCGCCACGGCATGATCAAGCGTTCCAACAAGTTCATCCGCGATGCGCGGGGCACGATGGTTCTTTCCGATCCCGATACGAAGATCGTGAAGAAGTTCCTGCCCTACAGCTTCTGATCGGCAGAACCCGGAACAGTTTTAAGGAGATCATGTCATGGCACGCGTAAAGAGGGGCGTTACCGCCCACGCCAAGCACAAGAAGGTCATGAAAGCCGCCAAGGGTTTCTATGGCCGTCGCAAGAACACCATCCGCATCGCCAAGCAGGCTGTCGAGAAATCGCTCCAGTATGCTTATCGCGACCGCAAGAACCGCAAGCGCAATTTCCGCGCCCTGTGGATTCAGCGCATCAACGCGGCCGCGCGTGAGCACGGCCTGACCTATGGCCGTCTGATCGACGGTCTGAACAAGGCCGGTATCGAGATCGACCGCAAGGTGCTCGCCGACATGGCGGTGCACGAGCCGCAGGCTTTCGCCGCCATCGTTGGCAAGGCGAAGGAAGCGCTCGTCTACCTCAAGGACACGACGCCGAACGCTTTTGAAAGCGCTGTCGCCTAAGGCCAGCGCTTCCCGAAGCAACAGGTTTAGTTCGGGAAACCCGCGCTGGCAGGGCTGGCGCGGGTTTTTCTTTGGAATTCGGGCATTTTGCAGTCGGGCGGCCTCTCCTGACGTCCGCATAAATGCAAAGGCAAGGAGTTGGCGGGGCCAGCGTTTCCATGAACCGCACGATTGAAGACACGAGGGATGTTCTTTCGCCAGCTGCGATGGAGAGACTTCTCCATCTGCTGATCGCCGGCGAGCGCCATCGTGTTTCTTCCACTGTGCTCGATGGCCGCACGGTCTGGATCAAGCGTTATGACGTGGAGCGGACGCCGGCCTACAAATGCCTGCATGAGAAGCTGTCGAGGCTGATGCCGGCCGCATTCCTGCGGGCCTCGCCATGTGTCGACGGCAAGGGGGCGATTGAGCGTGAGATGCGCAAGCTCGCAGCGTTTGAAGCTGCGGGATTGCCGACCGCGCAGATCTTTTTCGGCAACGACAAGGTTCTTGTGCTTTCCGACGTCTCGCCCATTGCGCAGGGCCTCCTGAACAAGCTTGCCGCCAGGGGCGACTTCGAGGCTCACGACCGGCTTCTCGTCAATGCCGCGCAGGCATTGCGCAAGGTTCATGAGCGTGGCCTTTGCCATGGGCGCCCTCATCCGCGTGACATGTTCATCCGCGAAGATGGCGAATGGGGTTTCGTGGATTTTGAAGAGGAACCGGAAGCCGCCATGCCTCTTGCCGTGGCGCAGGCGCGCGATGTGTGGCTTCTGTTTTTGCAAGTTTGCAGTCAGGCCAGGCTGGAATCGACGGCGGATAGGGCTTTCGATTCCTACTTTGCTTCGTCTCCCCTCCGCGTGGGAGCTGAGTTAAGGCGGATCGTTGGTTTTCTTGCTGTCCTTATGCCTCTTCTGAGTGCAATCGAGTACAGGGGGCTTGGCAGCGATGGCAGGCGCGTGTTGAAAGCAATGCGATTTTTGAAGACGGCCGTCGAGCGGACGATCGAAGCGCCGGCGGAAAACCGTCGGCAGGACATGAATGCCGAAAGGGGCTACGAGGGATGAGTGAACTCGAAGAACTGGAAAAAGCCATCTCCGCGGAGATCGCGGCCGCTGCCGATGAGCAGCAGATCGAGGCCGTGCGCGTTGCAGTCCTCGGCAAAAAGGGTTCGGTTTCCGAGAAGTTGAAGACCCTTGGCGCCATGTCTGCGGAAGAACGCCAGGTCATGGGCCCGGCCATCAACGGTTTGAAGGCCCGCATCACCGAAGCGTTGACGGCGCGCCGCACAGAGTTGCGCGATGCGGCCATCGATGCACGCCTTGAGCGCGAGAAGGTGGATGTGACGCTGCCGGTTCGCCGTCCGCCCGCCGAGCGTGGCCGCATCCATCCGATCAGTCAGGTGATCGACGAGATCACCGCCATCTTCGCGGATATGGGCTTCGCCATCGCTGAAGGCCCGGACATCGAGACAGACTACTACAATTTCACCGCGCTGAACTTCCCGGAAGGGCATCCCGCGCGTGAGATGCATGACACCTTCTTCTTTCCGCCGGACGAAAAGGGCGAGCGCAAGCTTCTGCGCACGCACACCTCGCCCGTGCAGATTCATACCATGGAAAAGCAGGAACCACCGATCCGCATCGTCATCCCCGGCAAGACCTACCGGCAGGATTCGGACGCGACCCATTCACCCATGTTCCACCAGCTGGAAGGGCTGGTGATCGACAAGAGCGCCAATGTCGCCAACATGAAGTGGGTGCTGCAGGAATTCTGCAAGGCCTTCTTCGAGGTGCCGCATCTCAATATGCGTTTCCGTCCGTCCTTCTTTCCCTTCACCGAACCGAGCCTGGAGGTGGACATCCAGTGCGATCGCTCGCAGCCGGGCGAGGTGCGCTTCGGCGAGGGCAATGACTGGATGGAAATTCTCGGTTGCGGCATGGTGCATCCGAATGTGCTGCGCGCCTGCGGCCTCGATCCGGATGAATATCAGGGCTTTGCCTGGGGCATGGGCATCGACCGCATCGCGACGCTGAAATACGGCATGCCGGACCTGCGTGATTATTTCGATGCCGATGTGCGCTGGCTGGAGCATTACGGCTTCCGCCCGCTCGACCTGCCGACGCTGTTTGGCGGATTGAGTGCCTGATGACTTCGCCCGACCTCCACGGCGAGGCGATCCGTTTCGCATTCGGTGACAGCCCGGCACTGGCAGATGAACTGCTGGGGCTCGTGCTTGCCGGACGCAAGACGGCGTCCTGCGGAGCCCTGAGCGAGCTCGAGGCCGGCAGTGAGCCGATGCCACAGGTTGGGCGGCAGGATATCGTCCTTGACGGGAAGGGACACCCTGCTGCCGTAATCGAGACGGTAGAGGTCACCATTCGCGCCTTTAGCGAAGTGGACGAGGATTTTGCGCGCGCCGAAGGCGAGGGGGACCTCTCGCTGACATGCTGGCGCGAGGGGCATGAGGCCTATTTCCGACGAAATGGCGACTTCAGCCCCGATATGAAACTGGTTTGCGAGCGGTTCCGGCTGGTGAAAATCCTGGAACGGCAAGACCCGAAGGAATGATGCCATGAAATTCACGCTCTCCTGGCTCAAGGAACACCTTGAGACCGACGCCACGCTCGACCAGATCGTCGAGAAGCTCACCATGATCGGCCTTGAGGTCGAGGATGTGGACGACAAGGCGGCGCTGAAGCCCTTCGTCATCGCCAAGGTCCTGACGGCCGAGCAGCACCCCGATGCCGACCGTCTGCGCGTGCTTTCGGTCGACACGGGCGACGGCAAGCCGGTACAGGTCGTTTGCGGCGCGCCCAATGCGCGTGCCGGCCTGATCGGTGCTTTCGCGGCCCCCGGCGCCTATGTGCCCGGCATTGATGTGACCCTCTCCGTCGGCAAGATTCGTGGCGTGGAAAGCCATGGCATGATGTGCTCCGAACGCGAGCTCGAAATCTCAGACGAGCACAACGGCATCATCGACCTGCCGAAGGATGCTCCGGTCGGCACGTCCTTCGCGGCCTGGGCAAAACTCGACGATCCGGTGATCGAGATCGGCCTCACGCCGAACCGTCCCGATTGCACGAGTGTCTTCGGCATCGCGCGCGACCTGGCTGCCGCCGGGCTTGGCACGCTGAAGAATGCAGCCATCCCGCCGGTCGCCGGCAAGGGCGCCTGTCCGGTCGATGTGGTCATCGAGGCGCCGGACCTGTGTCCGGGCTTCGGCCTGCGCCTGGTGCGCGGCGTCAAGAACGGCCCTTCGCCGAAATGGCTGCAGCAGCGGCTGAAGGCGATAGGCCTGCGCCCGATCAACGCGCTGGTGGACATCACCAACTACGTGACCTTCGACCGCGGCCGCCCGCTGCATGTATTCGACGCCGCAAAGGTGAAGGGCGACCTCACCATCCGCCGCGCGCGTGCTGGCGAGACAGTGCTGGCGCTGGACGAGCGCGAATACAGGCTGACGCCGGATGTGTGCGTGATTGCCGATGGAAACGGTGTCGAATCCATCGCCGGCATCATGGGCGGTGAGCATTCGGGCTGTGACGAGAGCACCACGGATGTGCTTGTCGAATCCGCGCTTTGGGATCCCATGAACATCGCCCGCACGGGCCGCGATCTCGGCATCATCACCGATGCGCGCTATCGCTTCGAGCGCGGCGTCGATCCCGAGATGATGGTTCCCGGATTGGAGCTCGCCACACAGATGGTTCTCGACCTTTGCGGTGGCGAGCCGAGCGAAACGCGCGTGGTTGGCTACCGTGGGTATGAGCCGCGCAACATCTCCTTCCCGGTGTCTGAGGTGAAGCGCCTGACCGGCCTCGAAGTGTCGGGCGCCGAAAGTCGCGAAATTCTGGAACGCCTCGGTTTCGCCACGAAGGGCGAGGGCGACGTTCTCGAGGTCTCCGTGCCTTCCTGGCGGCCCGATGTCGACGGCAAGGCCGATCTCGTGGAAGAGGTCATGCGCATACATGGCGTGAACGAGATTGCGCCTGCTCCGCTTCCTTCGCATGGCGCGGTCAACGGGCAGATCCTGACCGTTCTGCAGAACCGTACCCGCTCGGCGCGCCGCGCGCTTGCGGTGCGCGGCATGATGGAGGCGGTGACCTGGAGCTTCATCGATGAAAAGCAGGCGAAGCTTTTCGGCGGCGGCGATCCGATGTTGAAGCTGTCGAATCCCATTGCCGCTTCCATGTCCGACATGCGCCCCTCGCTCCTGCCGGGATTGATTGCGGCCGGCCAGCGCAACGCGGCGCGCGGCTTCGCGGATGTGGCCTTGTTCGAGGTCTCCGGCGTCTATGAGAACGACCGTTATGAGGGTCAGCGGCGCGTTGCCGGCGGCATTCGGCGCGGCACGGCCAGGATGGAGGGGGTTGGGCGTCACTGGCGCGGCAACAGCCCCGCTGTCGATGTGTTCGACGCCAAGGCAGACGCGCTTGCAGCCCTTGAGGCGGCGGGCGCGCCAGCCGACAAGCTGCAGGTGGTTGCAGGTGGCCCCGAATGGTATCACCCTGGCCGCTCTGGAACGATCCGTCTCGGACCAAAGATCGTGCTTGCGACCTTCGGAGAGATTCATCCGCGCACGCTCGAAGCGCTCGATGCTGACGGCCCGGTCTGCGGTTTCGAAGTTTTCATCGATGCCATTCCCGAGCCGAAGGCGAAGGCCACGCGCACCAAGCCGCGTCTTGACCTTTCACCCTTCCAGCTCGTGCGGCGCGATTTCGCTTTCGTGGTGGACAAGGGCGTCGAAGCCGCGTCGATCGAGCGTGCTGCTGCGGCAGCCGACAAGAAGCTGATCACTGCTGTGCGGGTATTCGACCTCTTCGAGGGTGCTTCGCTGGGGGAGGACAAGAAGTCCGTCGCCATCGAGGTGGCGATCCAGCCCCGCGACAAGACGCTGACCGACGAGGAACTCGAAGCGCTCGCCGGCAGGGTCGTGGAGAATGTCGGCAAGCAGACAGGCGGCGCGTTGCGCGGGTAAGAGGACGTGCCATCTCGTGGATGCAGTTGAAGCAAGGGACGGCAAGCAATTGCCGCCCTTTTGTTTTGAACGCCTGCCAGATTTTCTCCCACCTTCGATTTGATTTATGGTCGCCTCGAACGAGGAGATGATCATGTTTCGCTGGGGTATTCTTTCGACGGCCAAGATCGGTCGCGAGCAGGTGATTCCGCAAATCCAGGACTCGGAAAACGGGGTGGTGACGGCCATAGCCAGCCGTGATGCAGCCAAAGCCGAGGCACTCGCTTCCCGCTTCGGCATCCCGCAGGCTTTTTCTTCCTACGACGCGCTGCTTGCCTCGCCAGACGTCGACGGCGTCTACATCCCGCTGCCGACTTCCGATCATGTGGAATTCGCGGTTCGCGCAGCAGATGCGGGCAAGCACGTTCTGGTGGAAAAGCCGCTTGCCTTGCAGGCCAACGACATCGCTCGAGTGATCGAGGCGGGCCATCGCAATGGGGTTGTGATTTCTGAAGCCTTTATGGTGATCCACCATCCACAGTGGTGCAAGGTGCGTGCGCTGATTGCCGAGGGGGCCATAGGCGAGCTGCTCCAGGTGCAGGGTGCCTTCTGCTATCACAATGTAGACCCGGAAAACATGCGCAACAAGCTGGAGCTGGGCGGCGGTGGCCTACCGGATATCGGCGTCTATCCTGCCGTCACAACGCGGTTCTCTACTGGCGTGGAACCCGTGCGGGCGCAGGCGACGATCGAGCGCGACCCGGTCTTCGGTACCGACGTCCATGCGAGCGTCAGAGCGGATTTCGGTTCTTTCGAACTCTCGTTTTATGTCTCCACCCAGATGGCGGCGCGCCAGGCCATGGTCTTTCATGGCGATAAGGGGTTTATCGAAGTTGAGGCCCCGTTCAATCCGCCTGCTTACGGCGATGCGCGGGTGACGGTTCATGACCTCAGTCATAACAGTGCTAATGTTTATCGGTTCGCCGCTGCGCGCCAATATCGCCTGCAGGCGGAAGCTTTTGTGCGCGCCGCACGCGGTGAACCTGCGGAAATCTTCACGTTGGAAGATTCCGTTCGGAACCAGAAGTTCATCGACGCGATCTATCGCGCTGCGGCGTGCGAGGGTTGGGAAGTTGTCTGAGCCGGTTTTTTGAAAACCTGTGCATTCCGGTTGGGGGTCTTTAAGGTCCGACAGGTTCAGTGCAACAAGGAGATTGAGCGCCTTGCACGACGGCGGATCAAGAGCCGTTTCGAGGGGGGACCCCGGTTTCAAAGAAGATATGACTCCCGATGCGTCCCAATTTTCGCATCTGTCTGGCCCATTTCGGCCTTACATATGTCGCGTGGTAGTGCGTCGCATTTGAAACGGCAAGCGACGGCCCTTCGTCTGGGATTGGGTCGGAGCTGCAATCCGAAGTGCAGACCGGAATTGAATTTGCGATGTTCTGCGCCACTTTCCAGGCTTTGCTTTCCCTCGGAAGCAGGGAAATCCCTGTACAAGCGAAGGAAAACTGGCAACGGTTTCGCCATCGCGCGTTCTGGAAGACCACACCGCAGACAGATGGTGGATAACCTCTTGATTGAACGCGATTCAGGATGACCATGGCAACAGCCCATTGTCCGTTTACGGGTTCGCTGCGCGCCTCGAAATAGATGGCCATGGCAAGGCACATACGCTCAGCAGAATCTGAGAAATCGAAATCTTCCTTGTCAACGCCTGTCCGGCATCTTCCAACCAGTCGAATTGTACAGCGTATTTCGAAGGGTGCTCAGCGCCCGAATACCACGCACGTGTGGACATGGCATTTGCAAGTTGAAAATGCAAAAGGAGCGCAAGAATAAATCCACCAGAAAGAATTAATCGAATTCTCATATGATATTCGGCTGCCGGCCATGTGCGATATGCCCCACGATATCCAGATGGCACGGTTTATTTTTCGGAACAATTGCAAGTTTACTAAACAGAAGTTTTGTTATGATCAAATTCGTATTAGAAAGGCGATGATTTAAACTTTGCCCGCATAGCTATTGAAACCAGCATGAAACCAGCTTGAAGCCGGCTGCACTCCATCTTAAAAAGTCGTCCCGGCCAATCGTGCCTTGCGTCTGAAAAGTCCCATTCTTATATACGTCTCGATGCCGTTCGGCGTGTTCCCGCTATGGGCTTCGCCACGGCAAATTCGTGTGAACAGGGGCTGTCACGTGGAACGCCTGATTGGGTCCCGACAGCCTGCTTAGCGGAGAGAAGACATGGCAAAAGTTATCGGTATCGACCTCGGAACAACGAACTCCTGCGTTGCCGTCATGGATGGCAAGGACGCAAAGGTGATCGAGAACGCCGAAGGCGCGCGTACCACACCGTCGATCGTGGCATTCACGGATTCCGACGAGCGGCTGGTCGGCCAGCCGGCCAAGCGCCAGGCGGTCACCAACCCGGAAAACACCCTTTTCGCGATCAAGCGCCTCATCGGCCGTCGCTATGACGACCCGGTGACGAAGAAGGACAAGGACCTCGTCCCCTACAAGATCGTCAACGGCGACAATGGCGATGCATGGGTCGAGGCTAGCGGCAAGAAGCTGTCGCCCAGCCAGATTTCGGCGATGATCCTGCAGAAGATGAAGGAAACGGCGGAAGCCTATCTCGGCGAGAAGGTCGAGAAGGCGGTCATCACCGTCCCTGCCTATTTCAACGACGCCCAGCGCCAGGCCACCAAGGACGCCGGCAAGATCGCCGGTCTGGAAGTGCTGCGCATCATCAACGAGCCGACAGCTGCCGCGCTCGCCTACGGCCTCGACAAGAAGGACGGCAAGACCATCGCTGTCTACGATCTTGGCGGCGGCACGTTCGACATCTCCATCCTGGAAATCGGTGATGGCGTGTTCGAGGTGAAATCGACCAATGGCGACACCTTCCTCGGTGGTGAAGACTTTGACATGCGGCTCGTGGAGTATCTGGCGGCCGAGTTCAAGAAGGAACAGGGCATCGATCTGAAGCAGGACAAGCTTGCCCTGCAGCGCCTCAAGGAAGCTGCCGAAAAAGCGAAGATCGAGCTGTCTTCGTCCGCGCAGACCGAGATCAACCTGCCCTTCATCACGGCAGACCAGTCCGGTCCGAAGCACCTGACGATGAAGCTGACCCGTGCCAAGTTCGAAAGCCTTGTCGAAGACCTGGTTGCACGCACCGTCGAGCCCTGCAAGGCAGCGCTCAAGGATGCTGGCCTCAAGGCCGGCGAAATCGACGAGGTGGTTCTGGTCGGCGGCATGACCCGCATGCCCAAGGTTCAGGAAACGGTGAAGAACTTCTTCGGCAAGGAGCCCCACAAGGGCGTCAACCCGGATGAGGTCGTTGCCATGGGCGCTGCCATTCAGGCCGGCGTTCTGCAGGGCGATGTGAAGGACGTGCTGTTGCTCGACGTGACCCCGCTGTCGCTGGGCATCGAGACACTGGGCGGCGTGTTCACGCGCCTGATCGACCGCAACACCACGATCCCGACCAAGAAGAGCCAGGTCTTCTCGACCGCCGAGGACAACCAGAACGCGGTGACCATCAATGTGTTCCAGGGCGAACGCGAAATGGCTGCCGACAATAAGAGCCTTGGCCGCTTCGACCTGACTGGCCTTCCGCCCGCACCGCGCGGCGTGCCGCAGATTGAGGTTACGTTCGACATCGATGCCAACGGCATCGTCAACGTATCCGCGAAGGACAAGGGCACAGGCAAGGAACAGGCAATCCGCATCCAGGCTTCGGGCGGTCTGTCCGACGCCGACATCGAGAAGATGGTGAAGGACGCCGAGGCGAATGCCGAAGCCGACAAGAAGCGCCGCGAGGCTGTCGAGGCCAAGAACCAGGCCGAAGCGCTCGTTCACTCGACCGAGAAGTCGCTGAAGGATTATGGCGACAAGGTCTCCGAAGAGGACAAGAAGGCCATCGAGGATGCCCTTGCCGCGCTGAAGACGTCCGTCGAAGGTGACGATGCCGAAGACATCAAGGCAAAGACCACCGCTCTCGCGGAAGCGTCCATGAAGCTCGGCCAGGCCATGTATGAGGCCAGCCAGGCGGAAGCCGCTGAAAGCGACGCCCAGGCCGATGCCAAGGCCGATGGCGAGGATGTCGTCGATGCCGACTTCGAGGAGATTGACGAGGACGACAAGAAGTCGGCCTGATCGTTCCCTTTAATGTAGCGGAAAAGCCCGGATCATCGATCCGGGCTTTTTCATGGCTTTTTAAGCCTCTGCCCCCAACATGTCTGCTTGATGAAATCCAGCGGAAGTGGTGGGGGCCGTGATCCGTTATCGGTTGTTTGAAATCTGGCGATTGGTCGCCGCTTTACTCATCATGCTCTACCATTTCGGGCATTTCGCACCCGGCGATAGCCAGTGGGTGAAGGATGAGCTCTCCGCATTGCGGCCATTGCTGGACATGTTCTTCATCATATCCGGCTTTCTTATCTTCAGCCGTTATGCCGATCAGGTCCATGATACGCGCAGCTATCTGATTTATCTTTGCAAGCGCCTGGCGCGGCTTTATCCGCTGCATCTCGCGACGCTTTCCTATTTCATTCTGGTCGGGCTCGCCGTCCATTTCGGTTATCTGCGCACCGGCGGCGAGGCTGCACTATATCGTTGGGATGCGTTGCCGGCCAATCTCCTGCTCATTCAGGCCTGGGGGGTGAACGACCATCTCACCTTCAACTTCGTGTCCTGGTCGCTCTCGGCGGAATGGTTTGCTTATCTGCTGTTGCCGGTCATCATCCTTGCCTATCGTTTTGGCGGGCTGATGGGCCTCGTTTTCCTGCTTCTTCTGTCCTATGCCGCTCTGGAGGCGATGATCCGCACGGGGCTGATGCCCTTTGAAAGCTGGGTCAAGGCCGATACGTGGGGCGCCTATCGTGCCTTTGCCGATTTCGCGCTGGGTGCATTGCTTGCCGTGCTTGCGGCGCGTTCGCGCCTGCGCATCACCTCGCGCGGGCCGGCCTGGGTCGCCATCTTTGTTGCCTGTGCGGCGATGGTATTGCAGCTCAACATCTATGTGACGCTTGCCCTCCTCGGCTTTGCGGTCTTCCTTGCCGGCGTCATCGAGCGAAACGATCCCGAAGGCTACACCTATCCCGCGATGTTCCAGCCAGCGGCCGCGGTCTCTTTCGGCATCTATCTCTGGCATCCGGTCACGGAGAGCTTGTTTTTTTCCTTTGTCTGGAGCCATTTCATCGGCTCGCCCTCCAGCATCGTCTTTTTCGCGTATACCGCGCTGGTGATGCTCCTGACGGTATTCATCGCGGTGTTCTCATTCCGCTTCTTCGAAAACGCGGTGGCGGGCAGGCTCTTGCAGTTTATGGGAATAGCCAAGCCCAAGCGCGCCAGGCCCGCACCTGCCTGACAACGCCGTCATCGAAAACCCTTGCCGTTGCGTAAAAGCGGCATTGAGCCACTGCGAATGGCTGGCAATCTGACGCGAACTATGGCATTCGCTCTTGCGAATACCTAAATAGCGGACACGGATCGGGGGGATGGTGTTCGTTTTAATTAGACCATGCGGGACTCTTCCATGAAGGCAGATTTTTACGAGACGCTCTGCGTGTCGAGAACCGCCGACGAGAAAGAACTTAAAAGCGCGTTTCGAAAACTGGCCATGCGGTTTCATCCCGACCGCAATCCTGGCGATGACGAAGCCGAGCACAAGTTCAAGGAAATCAACGAGGCCTACGAGACGCTGCGCGATCCGCAGAAGCGCGCAGCCTACGATCAGTTCGGGCATGCCGCTTTCGAGAATGGTGGCATGGGCGGACGCGGTGGCTTCGGTGGCGGCGGCGGTTTTGCCGATATCTTCGAGGATATTTTCGGCGACGTGATGGGCGGCGGGCGGCAGCGCCGCAGCGGCCGTCAGCATGGCGCTGACCTCCGCTTCAACATGGAAATAACGCTTGAGGAGGCGTTCACCGGCAAGACGAGCCAGATTCGTGTACCCACGGCGGTCGCTTGTGACGAATGTTCGGGTTCCGGCGCCAAGCCAGGCTCTTCCCCCACGACATGCCCGATGTGTCAGGGGGCTGGACGTGTGCGGGCGGCCCAGGGCTTCTTTGCCATCGAGCGCACCTGTCCGCAGTGCCAGGGGCGTGGCGAGATCATCTCCGATCCCTGCACGAAATGTTCGGGCCAGGGCCGGGTTGCCGAGGAGCGTTCGCTTTCGGTCAATATTCCTGCCGGCATCGAGGACGGCACGCGCATTCGCCTTGCCGGCGAGGGCGAGGCCGGTTTGCGGGGTGGACCGCCCGGCGATCTCTATATTTTCCTCTCGGTGAAGCCGCATGAATTCTTTCAGCGCGACAGTGCCGATCTTTATTGCAAGGTGCCCATCTCCATGACGACGGCCGCCCTTGGCGGCTCGTTCGAGGTGGCGACCCTCGATGGAACCCAGACACGCGTGAAGGTGCCCGAAGGCACGCAGAACGGCCGGCAGTTCCGCCTCAAGGGCAAGGGCATGCCGGTTCTGCGCCAGTCGCAGGTGGGCGATCTTTATATTCAGGTCGCGGTGGAAACGCCGCAGAGCCTGACGCGTAAGCAGCGTGAGCTTCTCGAGGAGTTCGAGAAGATTTCATCCAAGGAGAACAGCCCCCAATCGGCTGGCTTCTTTTCACGTATGAAAGATTTCTTCGAGTCCTTCGGCGAGTAAGCAAACCGTGCTAGAAACGCGCGCTTGCGGTCGAGTGTCCCGGAGCCTGATGGTGGCGGACAGCGCCTGCCCGCCATGGAACTCAACCGGCGGGTTTTTTGCGAAGGAGGAAGCGGGAAGATGAGCAAGGGTCTGGGTATGCGCAAGGTGATCGCGGATCGCTTCGGTGACGAGTTGCGCTTCTTCCGGGGCTGGATCGACCAGCCGAAGGCCGTAGGTTCCATCATTCCCACATCCGGCATAACCGCGCGGCGAATGGCCTCCATTATTGACCCGAAGTCGGGCCTTCCGGTTCTCGAGGTCGGACCGGGCACCGGGGTCATCACGCGGGCGATCCTCGCTCATGGCGTGAAACCGGAAAATCTCTACGCGGTCGAATATTCCGCTGATTTCGTGAAGCACCTGCGCAGGTGCTATCCCGGCGTCAATGTGATCGAGGGCGATGCCTTCAATCTCGATGGGACGCTGGGCGATGACGGGCCGAAGCTCTTCGACAGCGTTGTCTCTGGTGTCCCCTTGCTCAATTTTCCGGTTCCAGCGCGGGTTGCTTATCTGGAAAGCCTCTTAGCGCGCATTCCCGAAGGGCGCCCGGTGGTTCAGCTCACCTATGGCCCGAAATCGCCGGTTCCGCCCGGTCGTGGAAACTACACGGTCGAGCATTTCGATTTCATCCTGCGCAACATCCCGCCGACGCGGCTTTGGGTCTACCGCAGGGCAAGGCACTAATCTTTCCCCCTCACTTTCCCTTTTTCATGTTCCGTGCTTCCGACAGGGCGGTTTCCTGAAGGCCATTGATTGATATCGGCAATGCCTATACCCCTCTTCGAAACAGAGGAGCTTGCCGATGATCCCCAGAATCCTGGTCTTTGCCGGGTCGACCCGCACAGGCGCGTTCAGCGGGCGTACCGCCGATGCCGCAACCAAGGAGCTTGCCGAGCAGGGCGCCGAGGTGACGCGCATATCGCTGGCAGATTATCCGCTGCCGATCATGGATCAGGATCTGGAGAAGGAAAAAGGCATTCCCGAAAGCGCATTGAAGCTTGGCGGCCTCATCGCTGCGCATGACGGCGTGTTGATCGCCAGCCCCGAATACAATGCCTCCATTCCACCTCTTCTGAAAAACACCGTGGACTGGGTGTCCCGCATCTCGAAGATCGATGGAAGACCGGTGCGCCCCTGGGCAGGCAAGGTTGTGGGGCTCTGTTCGTCCTCCGATGGCAATTTTGCGGGCATTCGCGGGCTTTATCACCTTCGGGCGGTTCTGATGAACTGCCGCGCTGAAATCGTGACGCCGCAATGCTCCGTGGCGCGCGCCCAGGAAGCCTTCGATGAAGAAGGCAACTTCAAGGATGAGCGCACGCGTGGAATGATGCAGGGCGTCTGTCGCGCCGTCATCGAGCATGCGCGACTTCTGTCCAGCCGGGTGGAGGCCTGAGGATGACGACAGCCATGCGTGATCGCCTGATCGTCGGCCTCGACGTTCCGACCCTCACGGAGGCAGACCGCATCGTCGCCACGCTTGGCGACACGGTGTCCTTCTACAAGATCGGCCATCAGCTCGCTTTTGCCGGCGGGCTGGGCTTCGCCCGCGAGCTTACCGGTGCTGGCAAGAAGGTCTTTCTCGATATGAAGCTGTTGGACATCGACAACACGGTGGCCAAGGGCGTGGAGAACATCGCACGCATGGGCATGTCGATGCTGACCATTCATGCCTATCCCAAGGCCATGCGGGCAGCGGTCGAGGCGGCCAGGGGCTCGGGTCTGACGCTTCTTGGTGTCACCGTGCTCACATCCATGGACGATGAGGACCTGAAGGAAGCCGGTTATGCCGTCAACGCGCGGGACCTGGTGCTGAAGCGCGCGGTGCAGGCGCGGGACGCAGGCATGGGCGGCATCGTTTGCGCGCCGACCGAGGTTGCCGAAGTGAGCGCCATCACGGGCGCGGGTATGGCGCTGGTCACACCAGGCATCCGGCCGGCAGGAAGCGAGCGCGGCGACCAGAAGCGGGTCATGACGCCCGCCGACGCCATTCGCGCCGGCAGCACGCATCTGGTGGTTGCGCGCCCGGTTGTTGCCGCTGAAGATCCGAAAGCGGCAGCGCAGGCCATTCTCGAGGAGATGATGGCCGCCTGAGCACGGAAAACCGCTATAGGAGAGGGAGGAAACCGAATATGCCCAAGGGATACTGGATCGCGCATGTGGATGTCCGCGACGCTGAGCGGTACAAGGACTATGTGTCGACCGCCAAGCCCGCTTTCGAGCGATACGGAGCGCGTTTTCTGGCGCGTGGCGGTGCATGGGACGGACTTGAAGGCACCGGGCGCGGGCGCAATGTGGTGATCGAGTTTCCTTCTCTGCAAGCCGCGCGCGATTGTTACAATTCACCTGAATATCAGGCGGCAAAAGCGATCCGCACGACCGTGGCCGAGGCGGACATGATCCTCGTCGAAGGCGCGGAATAATCCTGACGGCCGGCAAGGTCGCCGAATGGGCATGGGCAGAACCGTGATTGAACCCGGCCCGGATTATGAGATCCGGTTCTATCGCGCCAGCGATGCGGTGTGTTTGCCCGATGTCGAAAAGCGGGCGGCTCGGCTTTTTGCCGCGCACGGATACCCCGATATTGCGGAAGCGCCGGCAACAAGGGCGGAAGATTTCTGCGCCCTTGCCTCGCAGAACCGGATTTTCGTGGCCGCGCATGAACTGGATGGACCGGCAGGCTTTGCGATCGCCGGCCCCGTATCCTCGTTTCTTCACATACTCGAACTTTCTGTCGCGCCGGAGCATGGGCGGCGCGGGTTGGGCGGAGCGCTGCTGGGGGCCGTGATAGCGGAAAGCCGGGCGCGGGGCTTTGAAGGCGTATCACTCAGCACGTTTCGCACGGTACCCTTCAATGGGCCCTTCTATGCGCGACATGGCTTCCTGGAATTGCCGTTGGAGGAAGCACCTGAAGCCCTGAAGAAGCGTTTTTTT